>ERZ808240.553-NODE-553-length-48375-cov-7.689714_pt1 | contig 48375 bp, 29 predicted proteins | sample MGYA00521084_ERZ808240 | MGnify/ENA primary metagenome ERZ808240 (study PRJEB31516, sample SAMN03275571) | gut metagenome | biome: mammalia-associated habitat; material: feces | host: Papio cynocephalus | place: Kenya | collected 2012-08-06 ...
TCTTCAGCCTATGCTTCTGACAAAAACAATGCACAAATTCATATCAATTAATTTTTAACACCTACTTATCTTAATTATTTACCATTTTATGCATTATTATTCGTTCAAGCAAATTGGCAATATAGCTTATCCCATACTCATAAGCACTCTCATGGAGCAACTTATTGGCACTACCGACACTGCCTATTTGGGCAGAGTGGGCGAGGTTGAATTGGGAGCTTCGGCGCTTGGTGGTATATTCTTTGTAGTAGTGTTTATGTTGGGTATGGGCTTTAGTATAGGTGCACAAATACTCATGTCGCGCCGCAATGGGGAGTCCAATTTTAGGCATATTGGTGGCATCTTTTATCATAGTGTGGCTTTTTTGCTCGCGCTGGCATTGTTGCTCTTTGTGTGCACACGTGCGTTCGCACCTATAATATTAGAGCATGCCATACAATCGCCCCGTGTGCTTGCAGCAACCGAGAGCTATCTGCATTGGCGCATATATGGTTTCTTTTTTGCATTTATTAATTTGATGTTCCGTGGTTTTTATGTAGCCACCACGCATACACGCACGCTCACGCTCAATTCGGTGGTGATGGTGCTGAGCAATGTGGTGTTCAACTATGTGCTTATATTTGGCCATTGGGGGTGTCCTGCTTTGGGCATAGCCGGAGCAGCCATAGGTAGTTGTATGGCTGAGGCTGTATCTACAGTGTTTTTTTGTGTATACACATATGGCAAGATAGATGTAAAAAAGTATGCATTAAACGTGTTTCCACATCTAAAATTTTCAGTCATACGTAGCATCTTGAATGTTAGTGTGTGGACAATGATACAAAATTTTCTTTCGCTCAGCACATGGTTTGTTTATTTTATTTGCATAGAGCATTTAGGCGAGGATGCGCTGGCTGCTACCAACATTATTCGTAATATATCGGCCTTTACCTTTATGACTGTTATAGCTTTTGCCTCTACCGCCAGCACGCTTGTGGGCAACCTTATGGGACAAGGCGAGATAGAGAGCATAAGACCGATGTTGAGACAAGTGCTGAGGCTTACTTTTGTGGCGATGTGTCCGATAGTATTGCTAATAGCATTGTTTCCCGATGCAATAATGAGCGTTTTTACAGCAGATGTTCACCTTCATAACACAGCACGCGCGGCTCTTTATGTGTTGCTTGCTTCTTATTTATTCACCATTCCTGCACAGGTATTGCTACACGCTGTGAGCGGAACTGGTAGCACGCGTGCTGCATTTTATATGGAGCTTTTAGCGCTCAGCTTTTATTGCTTCTATGTGTTTGTGGCGATATATTATTATCGTATGTCGTTGCCATGGTGTTGGGCAAGCGAGTTTGTGTATAGTGCGGTGATATTTACCACGGCTTTGCTCTATATGAAGGGCAATAAATGGAAGGCTAAGCATATATAAAAAAGGTTTTTTAACAATAATCTAACAACCGATTTCTCCTATAATATCACTGCTCTTGAATTTTTAAATCGCTGAGAATTAAAAAAAACGAAGCATATAAATTTCGTTTGTAAATAAGCATATTATAGGAGATTTTCATAAACTATTGATTATCAGCAAGTTATGTAATGCCTCCTTTAGCATGCTTTAGCTTGTTTTATAAGGATACGTATCCTTATACCCTAAGAATGCGTATCCTTAGCACCTAAGGATACGTATCCTTAGGTGGTTAGAAACGTGTTATGAGCATGTAAGGATACGTATCCTTACAGTGTATGATAAGTTTGATGTGGATGATTGTAGACGAAATATGTACAGTTAGCCCCGCTTTTATCCTTTTTTAACCTACTTTTTGCGCTATTTTTAGAGTGTAGAATGTCAAAAATAGTTACCATTTTGAGGTGCACTTACATGAAGTTGTAAGTGTAGCAAGTGCGAATATGTGTTAAAATAAAAAGTGTGGCAATTCTTGCAAAAGTAGATAAACGAGTGGGGCAGGACGGTACAAAAGAGGGCGACATTAATCTATGCCGTCTTCTTCTTTTTGCTGCCAAAGGGTGATGTAGTCGAATTTGGTAGCATTTTCGGGATAAGTGTGTAGGCTGCCACACATAGGGCAACGTACAGGTTCAATTAGTGAGTTCTTGCCAGAGGAATATTGTATAGCTATGCCACGAAAATGATGTTGGCATTCATCGCATATAAAGTTAGTGTAACCGTTTATCATGGTATATTGCTTATTGATAGATAATAACACATTATATAATACTTAGCAAATATAGTGATAAATTGGCAAGTCTACCAAACATTTGTACCATTATTTGCAACTTATGGCACACTTTTATATTATTTATGGCATTTAGGCCATCATTAGTGACCAAATAGAGAAAGTATGTTGTCCGTAAAACAAAGGTATACATTATGTAAACAAAACACAGCCGCATTCATTGCAAATGCGGCTGTGTTATAGTAAATGTTAAGCAGGTGTTCAAAATTCATATCAATTAATGTAGGACATGATTGTATAAATTATTTTGAATACCTACTTAATGACTATAAAAGTCAAATATAAGCGTAATTACATGCGCTCGTGGAACGAACGAGAGATAACCTCAAGCTGATGTTCGCGCGAGAGTTTCACAAAGTTTACGGCGTAACCACTTACACGGATGGTGAGTTGAGGATACTTTTCGGGGTGTTCCATAGCGTCCTCAAGCATTTCGCGGTTGAGCACATTTACGTTCAAGTGGTGTGCACCCTTAGTGAAGTAGCCATCCATCATCGTAACGAGGTTTTCAACACGCTCCTCTGGAGTGCGGCCAAGGCTTTGAGGCACAATGCTGAAGGTGTTTGAGATGCCGTCTTGCGAGTCGCGATAGCGCAACTTGGCAACCGAAGCAAGCGAAGCTACTGCACCACTCTTGTCGCGTCCGTGCATGGGGTTAGCACCAGGAGCAAAAGCCACACCAGCTGCTCGTCCGTCGGGGGTAGCACCAGTTTTCTTGCCATACATCACGTTAGAGGTGATAGTAAGGAGCGAGAGAGTAGGTTGTGCGTTTTTGTAAACGGGGAGTTTCTTGAGTTCCTCGTCGAAGTAGTAAACGAGGTCAACGCCCAAGTGGTCTACGCGATCGTCGTTATTACCGAAGCAGGGGAAGTCGCCATCAATATCGAAGCCCTCGGTAAGACCGATGTCATTGCGCTTAGCTGTAACCTTAGCATATTTGATTGCAGAAAGCGAGTCGATAGCGATAGAAAGGCCTGCTGCACCATAAGCAATATTGATAGCAGGGTCGGTATCGATGAGTGCCATTTGTGCCTTCTCGTAGTAGTACTTGTCGTGCATGTAGTGAATGATGTTCATGGCATCATTGTAAATGCGTGCAATCTGCTTGAGCACAAGCTTGTAGTTTTTAAGCACCTCGTCGTAGTTGAGTACGTCGGAAGTTAGTGTGGGAATGCCCTCGAGCATTACGGTACCAGTCTTTTCGCAACGACCACCATTGATAGCTAACAACAAGGCTTTAGCCAAGTTGCAACGTGCACCGAAGAACTGAATTTGACGGCCAATAGCTTGGTAAGATACGCAGCAAGCAATGCCATAATCGTCTTCGCCGCGAACTTCGCGCATAAGTGTGTCGTTTTCGTATTGGATAGACGAAGTGTCTACGCTGACTTTAGCGCAGAAGTCTTTCCAACCTTCGGGCAACTCAGGACTCCAAAGCACGGTGAGGTTGGGTTCGGGCGAGGGACCAAGGTTGTAGAGTGTTTGTAGGAAACGGAATGAGGTCTTGGTAACTTTGAGTGTGCCATCATTAAATCGACCACCAAGCGACTCAGTTACCCAAGTTGGGTCGCCAGCAAAGATTTCGTTGTATGCATCCATGCGCAAGTGGCGCACCATGCGAAGTTTCATAACGAACTGGTCAATGAGTTCTTGGGCAAATGTTTCGTCGATAAGGTTGTGCTTTAGGTCGTGTTCAATGTAGATGTCGAGGAACGACGATACGTTGCCAAGCGACATGGCAGCACCATCTTGCTCCTTAACAGCAGCGAGATATGCCATGTAAACCCACTGTACGGCCTCTTGCGCAGTTTGGGCAGGACGGCCAAGGTCAAGGCCATAGTATTCGCCCATCACCTTCATTTCTTTAAGTGCTTTGATTTGCTCAGCAACCTCCTCGCGCAAGCGGATGCGGGCATCGGTCATTGGGCTGCCAATAGCTTTTTTGTCGGCCTCTTTAGCCTCGATAAGGCGGTCGATGCCGTAAACAGCTAAGCGGCGATAGTCGCCGATGATGCGGCCGCGGGCATAGTTGTCGGGCAAGCCCGTGAGGAAACCTAACGAGCGGAAACGGCGAATTTCCTCAGTATAAACGTCGAACACACCATCGTTGTGAGTTTTGCGATAGTGAGTAAAGATGTCTTTAACCTTTTCATTAACGGGGTGGCCTTGTTGTGCACATGCCTTTTCTACCACTTTGATACCGCCAAAAGGCTTGATGGCACGCTTAAGCAATTCGTCTGTCTGAAGACCAACGATGAGCTCATTTTCCTTGTCGATGTAACCAGCCTTGTGAGAGGTGATAGTAGACACAGTGTCGGGGTCGAGCGAGCGTACACCGCCATTGGCGCGCTCCTCTTCGAGTGCTTGCATGCAGATGTTCCACAATTTGCGTGTGCGCTCAGTGGGGCCAACCAAGAAAGATGCATCGCCCTCATAGGGAGTGATGTTGCGCTTTACGAAGTCGGTAACGTTGATTTGCTCAGTCCAAGGTCCTTCGATGAAGTTCATTTTGTTTTGAGAATTTAGGGTTTAAGGAAGTCTTTTAAACAGATAAATGCTCTGCCTGCTCAGCAATGGTGTTGATGCACCCTTTGTTGAGGCTAAAAACAATCTAAAAGTTCAAAAGCGTGAATTCTAATGTTGAGTTGAAGTGAATAAAAGCTTATTAAGTAAGCTTGCCCTTGTGTTTTTTGATTATGGCACAAAGGTACGATAAAATGTGCAAAAAGAGCCCTTTATCTTGCCATTTTATTAACTCTTATGTAACAATTTTTGATTTTAAAGAAATAGAATTTATAATTGCTATCACTACATGTCGTTTTGTTGTGTAATGGGTAAGTAGGTATTCAAAGTTAATTGACGTGCCTTTGCACATAGTTCTGCTCATAGGCACAAATTCATATCAATAATTTTGAGCACTTACTTAAGACGGCAACTAAATATGCCCCAAACCTTTGCAAAGTGATCAAATCTGTGAACAAAGCACATTAATTGTGGTTAAATTCAAGGGTTTACAAAATAATATATTTATTTTTGCACTTTGGAATAAAATGCAACGACAAATAATCATTAATCAATAAACAAACGGCTATATAGCCAAAACAGCGTAATTCTCAATGAAACAGTACAACTTGGTGAACAACATATTGGGTTGGGTCACCTTTGCCATTGCTGCTTTCACCTATTGCTCAACGGTGGAGCCTACGGCAAGCTTTTGGGATTGCCCTGAGTTTATTACCACAGCATATAAGCTGGAGGTAGGTCACCCCCCTGGTGCACCATTCTTTATGCTCACGGGTAACTTTTTCAGTCAGTTTACAAGCGACCCCTCAAAGGTGGCGCTCTGTGTGAACACGATGTCGGCATTGCTCTCTGCTATGTGTATTTTGTTCTTGTTTTGGACGATTACACACTTAGCTCGCAAACTTATTACCCCCGATGGCGTGGTGACAAGTACCGCACAATTGATAACCATTATGGGTTGCGGACTGACGGGTGCTTTAGCATATACTTGGAGCGACACGTTTTGGTTCTCGGCTGTTGAAGGCGAGGTATATGCATACTCATCAATGTTTACAGCCTTGGTGTTTTGGCTTATACTTAAATGGGAAGACCATGCAGATGAACCTCATTCAGACCGCTGGTTGGTGTTGATATTCTACCTTACAGGTCTTTCAATTGGTGTGCATTTGCTCAACTTGCTTTGCTTACCAGCCATAGCACTGGTTTATTACTACAAGCGTTGTAAGGAAACACATCTTAAGGGCTCATTGGTGGCTCTTATCATCTCAATGTTGCTTGTTGCAGCTGTACTTTATGGTGTTGTGCCAGGCATTGTTAAGGTGGGCGGATGGTTTGAATGGTTCTTTACCAACGACCTTGGCATGCCTTTCAACGTAGGTATGGTGATATATTTGGTGGTGCTGATTGCTGTGGTGCTTACAGCTATTTGGAGCACAACAACCGTGGCACACAACCGCACCAAGTTGCTTTATCTGCTCAGTGTGGCATTGCTCGGTATCCCCTTTATGGGACATGGCATGGTGTCGGCTGTGCTTGGCATCGTGGTGCTTGTAGCACTCTATTTCTTGCTCGGGCTAAAGGGCAAAGATGGCAACTTCTTTGTACGTAAGCGTTTCTTAAACACATCATTGCTCTGCATGTTGATGTTGATGATTGGCTACTCATCGTATGCCGTAATCGTGATACGCTCTACTGAGAACCCACCAATGGATCAGAACTCACCCGAGGACATTTTCACGCTTGGTTCTTATATGAGCCGTGAACAGTATGGTTCGTACCCCTTGTTAAAGGGTGAAGCTTTCTGCTCGCAAGGTCAAGCTTATTCGGTAGGTGCTATCAGCTACGACAAAACTCAACGTGTACATCGTGTTGAAAAAGCATCGGCCGATGAACCCGATCGCTACGAAGAGATTGAGGAAACCTCAGGCATAAAATATCCTGGCGGACTTACCATGCTTTTCCCACGTATCTATAGTGCCGCTCATGCACAAATGTATCAAGACTGGTTGGGCGACATTACGATGAAAGACGTGACATTTAGCGATAAAGATGGCAATGTATATCCTGGCCAAATGCCTTCGCAATGGGACAACTTGCGTTTCTTCTTCTCGTACCAAGTAAACTTTATGTATTGGCGCTACTTTATGTGGAACTTTGCTGGCCGTCAGAACGACTTGCAAAGTCAAGGAGAATTGGAACACGGCAACTGGATTACAGGTATTCCGTTTATAGACAATGCCATGTATGGCGACCAAAGTTTATTGCCAAAGAGCTTGAGAGAAAACAAGGGACACAACGTATTCTTTTGCTTGCCGCTCATATTGGGCTTGATAGGCTTGTTCTGGCAGGCTTATCGTGGCGATAAAGGTATACGCCAGTTCTGGGTGGTATTCTTCTTGTTCTTTATGACAGGTTTGGCCATAGTGCTCTACTTGAACCAAACACCAGGACAGCCTCGTGAGCGCGACTATGCGTATGCGGGTTCGTTCTATGCCTTTGCTATATGGATTGGTTTAGGCGTGGCTGCATTGGCAAGTTGGGCAGAGAAGCTAATGAAGAGTAAACCACAAGTGGCTGCTGCCATTGCTTCGGTTATAGGCATATTGGTGCCTATTCAAATGGTGAGCCAAACATGGGACGACCACGACCGCTCTAACCGATATACTTGTCGCGACTTTGGTGCAAACTACCTTAACACACTGCCAAACAAAGGATGCCCCATCATCTTTACAAATGGTGATAACGATACATTCCCCCTTTGGTACAACCAAGAGGTGGAGGGTACACGCACTGATGCACGTGTTTGCAACCTATCATATTTGCAAACCGACTGGTATACCGACCAAATGCGTCGCCCTGCTTACGACTCTAAGGCACTGCCTATTACGTGGTCGCGCTACTTCTATGTAGACAACGGAAAGCACACCTATTATCCTATTAAACCAGAGGGTAAGGCCGAACTTGATGCATTGAAACAGCAAAATCCCAAGGTAGACCCATACGAACTTTCTTACATCTTGGATAATTATGTAAAGAAAGATGAGGGTGGCTACTTCCCAACCGACTCGGTGGTGGTAAGCGTAAACAAGCAAGCTATTATAGAGAGTGGTATGTTGTTGCCTATGGGCAAGGACTCTATTCCCGACAAAATGGTTATCTCGTTGAAAAAGGCTTACGAAAAACAAGGCGGTTTGTATCGTTCTGACGTAATGATATACGAGATGTTGGCACATGCCGATTGGAAACGACCTATGTATATGAGTGTTACACTCGGATCGGATAACTATGCTGGATTGGAGAATTATTTGGTTCTTGAAGGTTTGGCATACCGCATCACTCCGTTTAACTTTGGACAAATGGGTGTGATTGACTCTAACCTCATGTATAAGAACATGATGACCCGATTTAAGTATGGTAACGCCAATCATAAGGGCATCTATATGGACGAAACCACAGGACGTATGTGCCAAACACACCGTCGCATGTTCTTGATGTTGGCCAACGATTTGCTTAGTAAGGGAGATGCCAAACGCGCTCAACAAGTGCTGAAGAAATGTAAGGAGATGTTGCCCGATGCTACTATACCTTATAGCGACGACGATGCACAGTTGGCTACATTGTGGCTCAGTGCTGGCAATAAGGTCGAGGCTGCGCGTGTGGCTAAGGAGGTGATAGATTATGATACGGAATATCTGAACTACATCAACTCTCTTGGTACAAACCGCGTAAACACCTATGGTCGCACGGTTTACTACCTCACTTCGAGCTTGATAGAGGCTTCGCGCACACTTGCTGCAACAGGCGATAAACAAGCTAAGCAATACGAAATGAAGGTTAGAAGCCTTAGCAATTCGGACGCTTTCCGCTTGGGTTTGCAGGTTATTCAGCAGCAAATGAGTGGTAAGTAATATTTTGTAACAAAACAGAAACTAACAAGAGGCTACAGAAAGGGGATAACTTTTCTGTGCCTCTTGTATGTTTCTTTTATAACGAACTATTTTTTACTGTGATTATTGAACAACCTGCATGGTTTTTGCGTTGGTTATATCCACGTGCTATATGGCGAATGAACAAGCATGAGCGTGCCGTTTATCTAACGTTTGACGACGGCCCAATACCCGAGGTGACGCCTTGGGTGCTTGATGTGCTTGACCACTATGGCATAAAAGCCACATTCTTTATGGTGGGCGACAATATACGAAAACACCCCCGTGAGTTTGAGATGGTCAAGAGCCGTGGACACAGACTGGGAAACCATACATACAACCATATAGGCGGTATGTTGCATGGTATACGCTCGTATGTAAGAAATGTGGACAAGGCTAACGAGTATCTGCACACCGACCTTTTTCGTCCACCACATGGATGGATGAAATGGGACCAATATATCATGGTGCTTATGCGCTATAAGGTGGTAATGTGGGATCTTGTTACGCGCGACTATTCAACTCGTTTGAATGGGCGTGATGTATTGCTCAATGTGCGTCGCTATGCACGTCCAGGTAGCATTATCACATTCCATGACTCGCTTAAAAGCCAAGATAAATTGCTCTATGCATTGCCACGTGCCATAGAATGGTTGCAATCGCAAGGATATGAGTTTAAGGTGTTTGACTAGGGCTTCAATCCATAGAAAAATAGAAAAGGCTATGCAGCAATAAACATTTGCTGCATAGCCTTTTATCGTATTGTTGTGAAAATAAAGGAGTTCTCTATAAGGGGTATGAAATCTTCATTAACCCCATTATTGGGCAACCTCTTTTACAAGATAAATCTGAGTGGGAAGGTGGTCTGAATAGCCGTTGAGCCATACGCCACCAGCATGGGTGCGGAGGGGCGAGCCCTTGTAACGTCCCTCTTGTTGGAACAGGTAGTCGCGCATAAAGATGGCATGTTGGTAATATTTAAGTGTAGTGCGGTCCTTGCCAATGAGGTTGCCACTTACTACTATTTGGTCGAACAAATTCCATTTGCCATTGTAGAGTAGGGTGCCTTGTCCCACTTTATAGAGAGTGTTATACCAAGGGTTGTACATGTCGCTTTCGCTCTTAATATCTTTGATCTCGCTCTTGCAGCCTAATTGTTCAGTCATGCTCTTGTTGCCTGGGTCATCGTTCATATCACCCATAATAACAACCTTTGAGCCAGGTTCGCTCTTCTGCAATGCATCCTTAAGTTGGCGCACTTGCCAACCTGCACGTTGGCGCACCTCATCACCCGCTGCACGCGAAGGCCAGTGATTAACGATGAAGAACATTTTCTCGCCAGCCATGCGTCCTTCCATTACAAGGAAACCACGAGTGATGTAAGTGGTGTCGCCTTGAAGATGGTCTATGGCTTGTACCTTGCCCTTGTTATCGATGGTGAAGCCAAGCATAGGGTCGTCTACCTTGTTTGTTGGACCATAGTTGTATTGCACGCAGAAGTAGCGCTCCATCTGGAACAAGCGAGGGTTGTAAAAGAAGGCACATTCAACACCGCGTCGATCGTAGCTTGGAACGTCTACATACTTATAACCACGTTTGGCAAGCGAGGGTTGTTTTAAGAGGTCGTCGAGCACATTGGCGTTCTCTATCTCAGAAACACCAATAACGGCAGCCCCCATGGGCAACTTGTCTGTACAAAGTTCGCTGAGCACGCGACTCATGTTGTGAAGCTTTGCTTCGTATTTCATCTTGCCCCATTTCATTGTGCCATTGGGCAAATACTCAAAGTCGTTTTTGCCAGCATCATGAATAGTGTCGAAAAGATTTTCGAGGTTGTAGAATGCTACACCATATAGGGCATAGCGCTTTTGCTGTTGCGATAACTCAGTTCTTGTGGTAAACGAAGTGAGCGTAGTAAATGCTAGCAGCAGTAGGGCGAATGATAAAAGTGTCTTACGCATAAGAGGGAATGATAAAAATGTGTGCTAATATTTCTTACTTATAACTTTAATAAATGGCATTTAAAAAACAATGCCTTAAGGAGGATAATGTTATTACTATACGGCAAAATTGATAAAAAAATCTGACATTACACTTATGTTTTTGTATCAGAACTTAAATATTCACAAAAATGTAAAAGTATTAGGTATTATTTTACGTATATTTGCAGCGTATAAGTAATAATAAGATAATTTTCTTAAATGCTAAATGCTTCTATTGCTACGCAACGTAATGATAAGATGCGTTATCTGCATTGTAGTGTAAACAGCAGATGGGGAATTTCTTGAAGTATGAACGTTTAAGAAAAACTTAAAACCAAAACCTTTGTATTAAATGAATAAAAAAGGTGTAAAACTAACGGCGGCTGCCTTGCTCTTGGCAACAGGTGCATGGGCGCAAGCTCCTGCCGACACCCTGGGCATTGATAATGCTGACTTTACCTTTACAGAGTCACAACTCGATGACGACAATGATGCGGCACAGACGGTGTCTACCATCGTGGGTGAAAAAAGCGACCCCTACAACTCAGAGGTTGGCTATCTGTTTAGTCCTATGCGCTTTCGTGTGCGTGGTTATGACAATCAGTACAGCAATTACTACATGAATGGCTTGCAGCTCAACGACCTTGAGTTGGGACGTTTTGGCTATAGCATGGTAGGCGGTATGAATGATGCTACCCGCAACCAAGAGGGTGTTACTGCATACGATTTTAATCGTTTTGGTGTTGCAGGCATAGGTGGCGCATCTAATGTTAATACGCGTGCAAGCCAGTTTGCGCAAGGCAACAAGCTAACGCTGTCGGGTTGCAATCGTAACTATGTGGCACGTGGCATGTTTACACACGCTACAGGCTTACTGCCCTCGGGTTGGGCTTTTGCTGGGCTTGTGGGTTATCGTTGGGCCAACGAGGGTGTGATAGAAGGTACGTTTTATAACTCCCTTTCATACTTTTTATCGGCTGAAAAGCGCTTTGGCGACAAACATGCTCTGTCGCTCGTTACCTTTGGCTCGCCCACAGAGCGCGGGCAACAAGGTGCTTCAACCGAAGAGGCTTATTGGCTTGCTAACTCACATTATTACAACCCCAATTGGGGCTATCAAAATGGCAAGAAGCGTAATTCACGTGTTGTAAACGATTTTGAACCAACTGCCATTCTTACATGGGATTGGAAGATAAGCGATAACAAGAAACTTACAACTGCAGCTGGATTTAAGTACTCTTTGTATAGCTCAACAGCTCTTGGGTGGAATGGTAATGCTTATGACCCACGTCCTGATTATTACAAGAATTTGCCCAGCTCTGTATTCGGTATTTACAATGCAGAACAAAACAACTATGAATGGTTGCAACAAAATCCTTGGGCGCTTGAGGAGTACAACACTCTTTACGACTTTTGGACTTCGTCGAAGGCTAACCGCCAAGTTAATTGGGACAAGATGTATGCTGTAAACCGCTCTGCTGCCGAAAATGGTGATGAAACGCTTTATTATCAAGAGCGTCGCCACAACGACCAAATGGTTGAAGCTTTCAATACTATTTTCAATCACGAAATAAATAAGCACCATAAGTATGCTCTTGGATTCCAATATAACCACACCAAGGGTATGCACTACAAGACGATGGCTGACCTTCTTGGCGGAACTACTTATACAGACTATGATAAGTTTGCTGCCAATGAGTACGGACGTAATAGCCAAGAGGCACAAAACGACTTGAATAATCCTAACCGAGTGATTGCAAAGGGCGACAAGTTTGGCTATAACTACAATATCAATGTAGATAAAGCTCGCCTTTATTCTATGTATCAATACACCAAGGGTATTGGTCAAATCAATGCACAGGCTTGGGGCGAAGGTACACTTATGGAACGTGATGGCTTGATGCGTAATGGCCGTGCTGCCGATAATTCGTATGGCAAGAGTGGTAAGGCTAAGTTCCTTGGTGGCGGTGCTCGCTTGGGCTTTACCTTGCGTCCTAATGGTGGCAATGTGTTGAGCTTGAATGTTGGTGCTGAGAGTAATGCTCCTTTAGCACGCAATGCCTTTGTTGCACCACGTATGCAAAACAACTTTGTAGATAATCTTAAGAATGAAGATATCTACCATGCAGACCTTTCTTACCAATTCCGTTGGGGAAACTTCTCGGGTAAGATATCGGGCTACTATGCGCAACTTAACAATGGTGTAGAGCAAACAGCCTTCTACAATGATGATGAGTCACGTTTTACTTATCTCACTATGAGCAAGGTAAAGCGCGAACACTATGGTGTTGAGGCTGCCTTTAACCTCCAACTTACATCGAACTTCTCGGTTAATTTGGTTGGTACTTATGGCGAGGCTAAATACGTAAATAATCCGTTGGCACAGATTGCTTATGAGGGCTCTAATGCAACTACCTTGAAGGAACTCAACACTTGGACAAATCCTAAAACAGGCAAGGCAATGCCTATGCGCGTGTTGGCAGATGGTATGCGTGAGAGTGGCACTCCTTTAACTGCAATAAGTCTTGGATTTGACTATAATGTTAATGGATGGTTCTTCAGTGCTAATTTGAACTACTACGACCGCGTATATATCGACTTCTCTGAATATCGTCGTCTATCTAAGTTTGTTCCTTCTTATTCAAGTCAAGGCTTTGATGCAAACGGCAACCAAATGTTTGACGTAACCAAGAAAGAACTTAATGATAAGGGTGGCATTCTTTATGCCGAAGATGGTAGTATCATTGATACTTACGGAGCTAAGCAAGAAAAGGCAAAGGGTGGCTTTATGCTCGATGCCTCTATTGGCAAGTATATCCGTTTGAAGAGAGGTAAGAGCATAAGCATCAATCTTTCTGTTCAGAACATTACCAACAATCGCAACTTAAAGACTGGTGGTTATGAGCAGAATCGTTCTGATAGCTACTCTACAGGTAACGACCGTGCTTATAGCTTCTCAAAGAATGCTAAATACTATTATGCCAATGCCATTAACGGTTTCTTGAATATTGGCTTTAAATTCTAAAAACATAGTAATACAAAAGCAATGAAATTAAAGTTCTTATCTATCATAGCTGTTGCAGCCATTGGCTTGTTGAATACTTCGTGTATGGACGACCACGATGCGCCTAATACAGACAACTTCATTGTGACCAACCCTTCGGATATTGGTGAGGTTAATGCATCTATTCTCGATGTAAAGCAAAGATATTGTGCTGATGCCTCTTCGTCGGATTATTCGCGTAACTCCTCAAACTTCTATACCAAGGTAAAAGAGGACGTGATTATCGAAGGTGTGGTTTGTGCCAACGATATCAGTGGTAACCTTTATCAAACATTGCTCATTCGCAATATAGATAATTCAAAGGCTGATACCGATCCTGCACACGACCAAAGCATCATTTTGGCTGTAAAGAGTACTGCACTCTATCCTTATTTCAAATTAGGACAACGCATCAAGATTAACCTCAAGGGCCTTTATGCTGGTTGTTATAGCAAAACTCCTCGTATAGGCATGCCAACAGTGTCTTCTGCAGGCAACATCAATCTTGGTCCAATGCTCTTTGAGCTACTTGCAACTAATGTGCAGCTTGTAGGTACACCTAATGCAAGTGCTCCCGAACTTACACCTATTGACAAAACAGATGCCGAAGGTAAGGCTTGGTTGCGTGCATCTGCCAATAAGATATACCAAAATACGCCTTTGTTAGCTTCCGTACGTGGCGACATAAAAGAGGCTTCTGCAGAAAATCGTGATGTGCTTGAAAAAGGTACAAGTAGCGATGTGCTCAACAAGGTAGAGACGGTATCTGCTAATGGTAAGAAAATCTTTGGCCCTTACGAACTTCACGATGATGGTTATGGTGTAACTCGTAGCTTGCAACTTGGCAATGGCTCTACAGTAGACATTCGCACCTCAACCAAGAACCGCGTATCGTTTGTAGAACTCCCAGAGAATACACGCTCTTACACAGGTATCCTAACTTATTATAGCAATTGGCAGATACAATTGCGCGATACAACCGATATCTCAGAAAACTAAATCATTAACTCCTATAAATAACTCAGAATAATATGAACAAATATATTTTCTGTCTTGCAGCCGCCGTCCTTTCATTGGGCTTTACAGCGTGCGAAGATGTGCCAGCTCCTTATGGCATAAATACAGAACCAACCAATCCTGATACTCCATCCGAAGATGGCGTAATTATTGATGCACCTTTCACTTCTACGCTTGGTGATTTTACTGCAATCAACACAGTTGGCAATTATTCATTTGCTATTGATGGTAGCTATGGATATGTAAAGGTAACATCATATGATAGTGATAACAAGACGAATAATGCAGCAGAGAGTTGGTTAGTTTCGCCCCATTTCTCACTCAAGGATGTTGAAAAAGCGCATGTAACATTTGATTATATATTGCGCTATGCAAACACAAGTGAACTAAAAACTAATTACTTGTTGCGTTTCAGTGCAGACTATGCTGGTGATCCTAAAACTGCTACTTGGGTAGACGTACCATTCAATCCTGTACAAGTTGCTGATTGGAATACATGGACAACTGCCGATGTAGATGTACCAGCTGAATTTATTGGAAAAGAAAACCTAACAGTTGCGCTTTTCTATAAGGCTGACGAAAAGTCTGCTACATGGGAACTTAAGAATTTTAAACTTTCTAAGGGTAGTGCAGCAGGACAGGGAGACGAACAAGGTGTTCGTACACTTCCTTATTCAGAATCGTTCGCAACCTCTATGGGTGGATTTAAGAACTATACCACAAGTGGTAGCGGTGAATGGACAATTGATTATAGCACAGCTAAAGCAACAGGATATAACAACTCTACAAAGGTAACTACTGCTGGTACTTATTATATGGTAAGTCCTGAAATCTCACTCGAAGGTCAAACAGCAGCACATGTATCTTATGAGTATATCCTTCGTTATAACAAGGGTGATGAAAATCAACAGGTATTCATCACAACGAACTTTAACGAGGCAACTCCTGCCGAAGGTTGGACATTACTTGTAGGCAAGCACACCGAAGGCTCTGATTGGAACACATTCGAGAAAGAAGATATTGCTATTCCTGCCGAATATATGGGCAAGAAGGTTAGAATTGCTTTCCGTTATAACACTAATGCAGAGAGCGGTTCTACATGGGAAGTTAAGAACTTTGCTATTGCAGCAGGTGAAGTTGGAGGTTCTGGAACTCCAAGCACTCCCGACCAACCCTCTACACCCGAAACTCCTACAGAAGGCAACATTATAACCAATAGTAGCTTTGAAACTTGGGAGGGAAGTACTCCAACAGGCTGGAATACCAACTCTGCAGGTAATGCAACTATTAGCCAAAGTACTGATGCACATAGTGGCCAGTATTCAGTGTTAGTAAAAGGTGATACATCTAGAAATAGACGCCTTGGTTCTAAAGAATATACTTTGAGTGCAGGTACTTATACTCTGAAGTGCTATGTAAAGGGTGAAGGCGATGTTTGTCCTGGTTATGTTGCTGTAAATGCTGGCGTTGTTGATAGTAAAAACTATCAATATGGCGATTATGTAACAACTGGGTCTGATTGGACAGAGGTTACTTATGAGTTTACACTTAGTGCTGAAACAACTATCAGTTTTGTATTGATGAACCCTAAAAAGAATGCATCAGACAAGCTTGTAGACGATTTTACAGTGGTGAAAGTATCAACTTCAGCATCAAATCATCGCAGATAAAAACGTAAGCAACCATTGTAAATTATAAGGTACAATGCAGGTGCTTGGGTTGTAGAAAAACAGCCCAAGCACCTTGCTTTCTCTCTATATATGAAAAAAAATAGATTCAATCCCTCGGTAATTTTCTCATTTTTAAAGCAGGCGTTATTTGTCTTGCCTATTGCAGTTATTGCTATTTCATGTGGTGATGATACTAAATGGACTCCATCAAATGGTAATGGCAATGGTTCTTACACGCCTTCACCAGTGATAGCATCACGTATGGAAACCCCTCGTATGTTGTCAGATGGTTCAACGGTTGCAGTATCGCATGATGTAACCATCAATGGGAAAAAGGTTGTCACTTACGAACTTGAATACGATAAATCTAAGTATCATTCACGTTGGGTAGCATTTCGTTTTGATGACAATACACGCGCAAAGAGTGTAGGACGTTCTGATGAACCATTTGCAGACGATCCAAGTCTTAGTAGCTCATTGCACATAGGATGGAATGGTTTTGGTGGTGCATACAATCGAGGACATCTTTGTGCATCGAACGACAGATTATACGACCGAACAGCCAATGAGCAAACGTTTTATATGTCGAACATGTCCCCCCAATTAGGTTCGTTTAATCAAGGTTATTGGGTAACTCTCGAAGGTCAAGTAGCCACCCTTGGCCGTAGCAAATCATTTTCGGACACACTTTACGTAGTAAAAGGTGGAACCATAAGGAACGACCAAATAATTACGTATGTAACGCGCGATAATGGTAAGAAGGTACCTGTGCCTAAATACTACTATATGGCTCTGCTTAAAGTGAAGAATGGTGTATATAGTTCTATCGCTTTTTGGATGGAGCATAAGGAGTATGGCTATAGTTATAACAAAAAAGCACCTTTGAGCGAAATCATGAAGCATGCCATTACTGTGAACGAATTAGAACAGAAAACAGGTATAGACTTCTTTCCCAATCTGCCAGATGCAGCTGAAGAAAAGATTGAAGATCAGAAAGATGTTTCTACTTGGGGAAAATAAAGCCTAAGTATAGACAGAATTATAAAATTAGCACAAAAAATAACTAAACGTGCAATAAATAGTATCTTTTTAGTGCAAAAGTTTGTCAGTATTAGGAATAAACATTACTTTTGCACTCGGAATTTTAACCAACAACGAACATAATTCATTATAAACAAAATAAAGAAACTATGTCTGATATTGAAAAGAAAGTAAAAGAAATCATCGTTGACAAGCTCAGCGTTGACGAAAGCGAAGTAAAGAACGAAGCAAGCTTCGCTAACGACCTTGGTGCTGATTCTCTCGACACTGTAGAGCTCATCATGGAATTTGAAAAGCAATTTGGTATCACTATTCCTGATGACAAGTCAGAGAAGATTGCTACTGTTGGTGACGCTATCGCTTACATCGAAGAGAACGTCAACAAATAATCTTGTCTCTAACGACATCATTTACAGAAATTTCTGATTAACGTTTAACGCTCTGCGTCTACAACTCATTTGTATTCTTTTTCATGAAAGAGCGAAGAGTGACGACAGCGTTAAACGTTAATTATTTATTGTTGCATTTCATAAGTAAAAGCGTTAATTTATGAATGCGACATTTTCTGCTTTCTATACAAACATTGTTTTACAGTTGCCATAGAAACAGAGCCTTAGTCCACATAACATTAGCAAACAATAAACGAAGCAATACACGCAGAAGTGTATGTATGCGCAAACTTTAGTAGATTAGTAAGTGGGCACGTAATAGTGCTTAAATACATGTAAAAAATAACATTGTATGCGTTCGCATACTAATCTACTAAAAGCATGATACCAATGTGTTGAGCTTTGCATTTTCCCATATAGAAAAAGGGTATGGGACACGTAGCGTATATGCGCATAACCAGTGGTAAGAAGGTGTTCTGTAAGAATGGCAACAAACTATTCAACACACAATAACAACTTATGGAACTCAAAAGAGTAGTAGTAACAGGTCTTGGTGCATTAACCCCAGTAGGTAACACAGTAGCCGAAACATGGGAGAACATTAAAAATGGTGTAAGCGGTGCAGGCCCTATCACACACTTTGATGCATCAAAGTTCAAGACTCAGTTTGCTTGCGAAGTAAAAGGCTTTAAGGCTACCGACTTTATCGATCGCAAAGAGGCTCGCAAGATGGACCTCTACGAACAATATGCCCTTGTAGCAGCAATGGAGGCTATCAAGGATAGCGGTTGGGACCTCGAAGCTATCGACAAAAACCGCATTGGTGTGGTGCTTGGTGTAGGTATCGGTGGTATTCACACATTCGAGGAAGAAGCAGGCTATTATGCTTTGAACAAGGAGAATGGTCCTAAGTTCAATCCTTTCTTCATTCCTAAAATGATTGCCGACATTGCAGCAGGTCAAATCTCAATACAGTTTGGCTTCCATGGTCCTAATTACACCACAACATCAGCGTGTGCATCATCTACTAATGCACTTGCAGATGCTTTCAACCTTATCCGTTTGGGCAAGGCCGATGCGATGGTAACAGGTGGTGCCGAAGCTGCTATTTGGCCATGTGGCGTGGGCGGTTTCAACGCTATGCACGCACTTTCAACACGCAATGACGACCCCACTCACGCATCACGTCCATTTAGCAAGAGCCGTGATGGTTTCATTATGGGCGAAGGTGCAGGTATCCTTATCCTCGAAGAGTTGGAGCATGCAAAAGCACGTGGTGCAAAGATTTATTGCGAGATTGCAGGTGCAGGTATGTCGGCTGATGCTCATCACATCACTGCGTCTCACCCCGAAGGTTTGGGTGCAAACCTCGTTATGAAGGCAGCTCTCGAAGATGCAGAGATGAAGCCCGAGGATATTGACTACATCAATGTACATGGTACATCAACTCCTGTAGGCGATATATCAGAAGTTAAGGCTATCACTAAATTGTTTGGTGAACACGCTTACAAACTCAACATCTCTTCTACAAAGAGTATGACAGGTCACCTTCTTGGTGCAGCTGGTGCTGTAGAGGCTATATTCTGCTGCTTGTCAGTGCAAAACGATATAGTACCTCCTACTATCAACCACGAAGAAGATGATAAGGATGAAAACATTGATTACAACCTCAACTTCACCTTCAACAAGGCACAACATCGCACCGTACGTGCTGCATTGAGCAACACCTTTGGTTTTGGTGGTCACAACGCTTGCTGCATTGTGAAAAAATATGAGGACTAAGTTTTCTTATGTACCGTCACATAAATCAGTAAGTGTCTGTACAAGGCGAAAACTATTTTGAAAGTGCAAATGTGCAAGTGAGTGAACAACCACTACTGGCACATTTGCATATTTTGCTTTACCCCATACTTAAGCACCACACAACAAATGATTGTAAATTTATTTGACCGGATGAAACTCCCCTTTCGTAAAAACAAGGAGTTTCTTTCGGCTTTATACGATATACTTGGTTTCTATCCCCACGACATTGATATCTATCGCATAGCCTTTTCGCACAAGTCCTTAGGTTTCCGCCGTGACGACAAAACAAATGGGAAGGATCGCAAAGGTAACATTAAGGATAGAAAAGAACGCAGAAGCCGAAATGAAAACACCTCAAGACCTCTCAATAACGAGCGCCTTGAGTATTTAGGAGATGCAGTTCTCGAAACCGTTGTGAGCGACATTCTCTTTCGTCATTTCAGTAACAAGCGCGAGGGCTTTCTCACCTCAACGCGTTCAAAGATTGTGCAACGCGAAGCTCTAAATCGTTTAGCATCGCAGATGGGGCTCGAAAACCTTATCATTGCAGCCCAAGGCACCCGTATGAGCCACACCAATATTGGTGGCAATGCGTTCGAGGCACTCATGGGTGCCATCTACTTAGACCGTGGCTACAAATTCTGCCACTGGTTTATTTCCAACCGCGTTATTGGTCGTTATGTAGACCTTGACAATGTGGCACAAAAGGAAGTAAACTTTAAGAGCAAACTCTTGGAGTGGAGCCAAAAGAACCGCATAAGTACCTCGTTCAAGGACACTGTTAGCGACAATGGTGAGAAAGGCTTTAGCACCGTTATAAGCATTGAGGGTATTGTTATGGGTCGTGGAACAGGCCGTTCTAAAAAAGAGAGCCAGCAAGAAGCTTCAAAAGAGGCCCTAACCCGTATGCGCCAAAATGCTCAAACATACGATAGCATATTCCGTGCAAAAGAAAAACGCACGGCAATGGAAGCCGAAGAATCGTTTGCATTGCCCAAGATTGACGAAATAGAAGATAGCTTAAATCACACTGCAAGCAAGAGCCGCAAGCTCAGCGATGCACCCGTTCTTGAGGAGCGCAAAAGCGGTAAGAGTAAAAAGCCTTCGGTATCTGACGAGGCATACGACACCGCCTATGCAGAGGACGCTAATTACGAGGTGATAGACACGCCACCTGTGGAGGAGGAAAACACTTCATCGTTTGTTGAGGATAGAGGCATTCCTGCACCACCCGACGAAAATGAACTGCGTGCAGCCGACGAAAAGCTACGTAAAAAGCGTTCGCGCAATCGCGGTGCAAAGACCGTTGGCGATGCGGTTAAAGGCATAGCTAAAGGCACAACAACGGCCGAGGAAAAGGCCGAAAAACGCGAGGCAGAACGACTTGCCGAGGTTGAACGCCAACGTGCAAAAGCAGAGCGAAAGCGCAAGGAAAAACAAAAAATAGAGGCGCAAAAGATTGCTGAAGAGCAAGAAAAAGAAACGCTTAATCAAGTTCAAGAGCAGCAGTCGTCCATTGTAGCAGCGCCTTCGCTTGTGCAACATGAGGCTTCAGAAACGCATGCCGATACAGAGAAAAGTCATGCACAACTTTCAGCCCTCATAGGCTCACTAAGTCACAAACCTACTGAAGATATTGATGCTGATAAAACCTCAGAGAGCAAGGTTGTTACCTCTCATTTGCAAGTAAATTCTTCAGCTTTGTCAGAGACAGAGGGGGAGGAAAGTGCTAAGCAAACTGCTGAGACCAGCACACCGAACGAAGATGACGTTGCTGCAGCAAAATCAGTTGATACAAAGCTGATAGAAAATGATGTACAACCGCAGCCACTTGTTGTAGAAGCGGAGTCTCAATATGCAATTACTGCCGATGTTGAGAATAGCGAACAAGTAAGTGTAGAGGTTAAAGAGACTGCCATTCAGTCTGTTACAACATCAGCAACAGAGCAACAACAAACTCCAGAAGTAGCAACCGAAGAAGCCGTAACAAAGTCAAGCCAACCTTCTCAATCAGCAACTGACGAAAAGGTAAAAGTTCCACATGAGGAAATCGAAAGTGCCCCCTCAGAGTCAGTGTCCATAGCCCCTCTGCCCAAGCTTTCGTTCGATGACATAATCTTTGGCACAACCCACGAAGATTATGCCTCTATCACCACCGACGAAGGCATTGCTAACGACAAAGAAAAACGGCCAAAGTCCAACCAAACTCGCCGTAAGCGTCGTGCTTCTGCCCAGAAAGTTGCTGCAACCAAGCAACCCTCTGAGAAGAAAAATGCAGAGCCAAAGGATGTGAAAAAGAATGCTACTGATGCGCAAAAGAACAATGCAAACCTTCCTAAGGATAAGGTTGCAGCAAGTTCAAAACAAGGCGAGGAGTCGAATACCGACAAACCAAAGAAGAACAATCGCCACCGCCGTCCTTATAGAGGAAAGCGCAATAACAACAATGCAAAAGCTGAGGCTTAGCATGGGCATAGCCCAATAAAATAACGGAGAATACGGATGGCATTTCCAACCTTAAGAGGTCGTGAACTGCCGTCCGTTTTTGCATCATATAACGTCTATATTACGCATACTAATGGTAAATGATTTTCCTTTAAAGGATTTCTTGTATTGCCCCCATTGTGGTTCACCACGCTTTGTCAAGCACGATGCTTATAGCAAGCATTGCCTATCGTGTGGTTTCACATTCTATCCCAACGCTGCGGCAGCTACTGTTGCCATTATTCTTAATGGTCGTGGGCAACTATTGTGTATAGAGCGAAAAAAAGAGCCCGCCAAGGGCACTCTCGACCTTCCTGGGGGCTTTGTAGACCCCGGTGAGAGCATAACCGAAGGACTCTTTAGAGAGGTGAAAGAAGAGATTAATGCTGAAGTGATTTCTTTTCGTTTCCTCTTTTCAGAGGCAAACGATTACAATTATTCCAATCATATCGTACATACGGCTGATGCTTTTTTCTTGTGCACGATAAAGGACGAAACAGCAATTTCGGCAGCCGATGATGCAGCTAGATGTATGTGGCTCAATCTATCAGAAATACGTCCCTCGCAGTTTGGTCTGCATTCCGTAAGACGAGGCGTCGAAAAACTTCTGCAGATGAGAACAACTTCGTTGCAATGAACTCTGTAAGGAGCTAAACGTGAGTGGCTCAACCAAATCTGCAATTTATATGAAGTGTTCCGTTATAAATTACTACCTTTGCACGTAAAGAAACATACATCTGTAAGAGGCTTTTGCCTTTACAGAAAGTAAAGAAAGAAACAACAAAAACAAATCAGATAATGGCTCAAAAACCAAGTATACCCAAAGGAACGCGCGACTTTGGTGCCGTAGAAATGGCACGTCGCAACTATATTTTCAACACCATACGCGAGGTGTACGCCCTTTATGGCTTTCGACAAATCGAAACACCAGCCATGGAGAACCTATCAACGTTGATGGGTAAGTATGGCGAAGAAGGCGATAAATTGCTATTTAAAATACTCAATTCTGGTAACTTCCGCGGTGAGGTATCGGCAGAGGAGTATGCCGAAAAATCGTCTGCACAACTTGCAGCGCGCTTCTGCGAGAAAGGCTTGCGCTACGATCTTACTGTGCCCTTTGCACGCTATGTAGTACAGCACAGAGACGAGTTGCAAATGCCATTCAAGCGTTATCAAATTCAACCCGTATGGCGTGCCGACCGTCCGCAAAAAGGCCGTTATCGCGAGTTCTATCAGTGCGATGCCGATGTAGTAGGTTCTAACTCTTTGCTCAACGAGGTAGAGCTTATGCAGATTGTTGATGAGGTGTTTAGCCGTTTTGGCATACGTGTTTGTATCAAAATTAATAACCGCAAAATCCTTAGTGGCATAGCCGAGATTATTGGTGCTGCCGACAAAATTGTAGATATCACTGTAGCTATTGATAAACTCGATAAAATAGGTCTTGACAAGGTAAATGAGGAGTTGCGTGCTGTAGGATTATCGGACGAGGCTATAGAGAAACTCCAACCCATTATTTCGCTTGCTGGCACTAATGAGCAGAAACTCGAAACCATGCGTCAAGTGCTTGCACAGAGCGAAACGGGCTTAAAGGGTATTGAAGAGGTAGCCTTTGTGCTCGAAGCTCTCAAAGCAAGTGAGTTGCGCAACGAAATAGAACTCGACCTTACTCTTGCCCGTGGACTCAACTACTATACAGGTTGCATATTTGAGGTAAAAGCTCTTGATGTGCAGATAGGTTCAATTACTGGTGGTGGGCGCTACGACAATCTAACAGGCATCTTTGGTTTGCCAGGGTTAAGTGGTGTGGGCATATCGTTTGGTGCTGACCGTATCTACGATGTGCTTACTCAGCTCGATTTGTATCCTGCCGAAACCAACTCGGGTGCACGTATCTTGTTCATCAACTTTGGCGAAAAAGAGGCTACATATTGCTTGCGTTTGGCAGCAGCTATTCGCAAGGCGGGCATCTCAGCCGAGGTGTATCCCGACTCAGTGAAAATGAAAAAGCAAATGAGTTATGCCAATGCCCACAAGGTGCCCTTTGTTGCACTCGTAGGCGAAAACGAAATGAGCGAGGGCAAGGTAGCTCTAAAGAACATGGAAACGGGCGAACAGCAATCGCTTAGCATAGAGCAGGTGATAGATGCTATCAAATAATTCAGCATCCATCCTCATGCATTAGTAGGTTATGGGTGGTTCTATAACATCTGCAGCACAATCCCATTGCAGCAGATATTGTAGAATCACCCATAAGATATTATCCATTTTAAAGACAAAGCACGCAACACACACACTTGAACATGACAGACAATAATAGCAATTCTAAAATATTCGACCAAACTTTTACTGAGAAAGCATTGTTCGATACTCCCGTACATACAGCCCCCGAAGTGGCCGAGGCACAATTAGCTCATTTTGAGGAGGTAAACCAAATGTACACCACGCGTCAAGCCATTGATGAGGCCAAGCGTTGCCTTCACTGCAAGGTGCCACAATGCAAAAAAGCTTGTCCTATTAGCAACAATATACCCGATTTTATCCATGAGTTGTCAAAGGGAAATATGGGCGAAGCTATGGCTATACTCCACGAAAAAACCAACTTGCCAGCCATTTGTGGCAGAGTCTGTCCACACGAAAAGCAGTGCGAAGGCAACTGCGTTTTGGGCAAAAAGGGTAAGCCTGTTCGTGTGGGCAAACTTGAGAGCTTTATAGCACAATTTGATGCCGATATGAACCTAACCCACGAGCGTATTGCCGAAAAAACACGTGGCAAGGTAGCAGTTATTGGCTCTGGTCCTGCCGGACTCACCGTTGCTGGCGACTTAGCACGCCAGGGTTTCCAGGTAACCATCTTTGAAGGACAGCCCGAGCCCGGTGGTGTGTTGATGTATGGTATCCCCGAATACCGATTGCCTAAGGCTGTGGTACGCAATGAGGTAAAGAAGATCGAAGCCTTAGGAGTGCATTTTGTTACCAATTGTCTTGTGGGTTCGCCTGAGAGCGGTGTTACTATTGACAGTCTTTTTGAACATGGTTTTGATGCCATCTTTATGGGCACAGGTACGGCATTGCCACAGAACCTAAACATACCAGGATCCAATTTGCGCCGTGTAACGCAGTCTACCGACTTTTTGCACAACGTAAATGCCTACGTTGAAGGAGCTATGCCTTATGAGATGGTGCCTTTGCGCAAGGGCGATAAAGTAGCCGTGATTGGCGGTGGCAATGTGGCCATGGATGCTGCCCGCACGGCACGCCGTTTGGGAGCCGATGTAACGGTTATTTATCGTCGCACACAAGCCGAAATGCCTGCCATACAGAGCGAGTATGAGGATGCAGTGAAAGAGGGCGTAAACTTTATGTGGCAAACCAATTCTATTGAGTTCTTAGGCAACGAAAAGGGCCGTGTAAGGGCTATCCGCCTTTCAACTCCCGATGGCGAGCGTACGGCAGACTTCGATCGTGTGTTCCTTGCCATCGGTTCGCGTCCAGCAAGCCGTATAGTTGATTCTACCAAGGGCATTGAGGTAGACGAGAAAGGCTATGTGGTGGTTGGCGATCGTCCGATGGGCATGACCACTCGTCGTGGCGTATTTGCTGGTGGCGATGTGGTGCACCGTCCGCAAACGGTTGTGCTCGCCATGAAAGCAGCCAAAGAGGTGGCAGTAGGCATTGCCCAATATGTGGATGCTATCAAGCTACTTGCTGATTGCGGAATGCATGCAGAAGAGTAGTAAAATAGGTATAAAAAACTAATTAGTAAAGACCTATTATAGACGCTTTTTACCCACTCAATTTGTGAACTATTTTTGACATTCTGAAAGTTCAAAATAGAATGGAAATGTTAATGATTTTAACAGTTTCGGAGGCAAAAATGGGCAGTAAAAGCATCCTTTTTCATAAGGATGCGTATCCTTATGGTCTAAGGATACGTATCCTTAGCATGTAAGGATACGTATCCTTAGGACATTTGCATAGGTAGCAAATTTTTGTAATTTTATAAATGGTTGATTATCAATCAAATACAAAAACGCTCAAGAATTGAAAAAATTCAATCAACAAATGTTGTCATTGTTTTTTTTCAATTCTTGAGCGTTTGCTTTAGCAACTTTGAGCGTTTTTATGCGTCGGGTTCGCCGCTCAAAATTTTATGCATCTGATAGCGATTGTTCAATAGTTTTACGGCTTGCTCCACTTCTTTATCATTAATCAGATTGTAGTTTTCATGTCCACTCTCGTAGTAGTAGTTCTCGACGATAGCCCCTTCAACAATTTTGCGTATTTCGCCCTCCCAATGTTTAAAGTCGTAGTCTTCGTTGTGCTGCAATTTTTTTTCAAGCGCATCAAGCTCGGCACTGGCTTGTTGGTCGTAGCCTTCAAAACTTGCCACTTGGCGTAGCGTTTTAAGCAGGCGCAGACTCTGACGGTCGTAGCTAAACTTGTTTGTTTTCATATAAGCACAAAAGTCGGCATACTCCCCCTCGCTGAGCCTAAAGGCTGTGGCAGGGGCAATATGGCGGTGTGAGTTGTGGTATTGAACGCAATAATCAAATAGCTGATTGCTGTTTTCAATATATAGCAACAAATTGGGCAAACTATCCGCCTTTAGCACAATGTCGGGCGTGATGCCACCCCCATCGCGCACAATGCGTCCGTTGGCTGTGTGAAACTCATGGCTCAGCGAGTCGGCCAAATGTATAGGTTCTCCGTCCTTAAACTTGTAGGCTTGTACGCATCTGCCCGAGGGTATGTAGTAGCGCCCCGTGGTGAGCTTAAGAATAGCCTTATAAGGCAGTTCGCGACTTTGCTGCACCAATCCCTTGCCATAGGTGCGTTGCCCCATAATAACAGCGCGGTCGTAGTCTTGCAGTGCACCGCTGGTAATCTCTGCTGCCGATGCCGACCCGCCGTTAGTCAGCACAACAATGGGTAGATCGGTGTCTTGAGCATCGAGCGTTGTGCGATAGGTGTGGTTCAGTTCCTTTACCTTGCTGCGCGTGCTCACCACTTCGCGCCCACGTGGTATGAACAGATTAACCGTTTTTACAGCCTCTTCGAGCACTCCACCAGGGTTGTCGCGTAGGTCGAGTATAAGCTTGCGAGCACCCTGTTGTTTCAGTTCAACCAGGGCGCGGCGTATTTCATTGCTTGTGCCCTCAATAAACTGCGAAAGTTTAATGTAGCCCACGCTGTCGGCAGCCATGGCAGAGAGCGTAACGCTAGGGCGTACAATGTTGCGGCGCGTAATCTTAAAAGTGTGTATCTTGTCGGTGTAGGGGCGTTGCACCTTTAGCTCAAAGGTAGTGCCAGCTTCGCCTCGCATCTTAGCACTGATGTCAGTGGCATATTGGCTTTGCACCTCGTTGTCAGCAGATGTGCATGGTTCGATGTTACGACCATCTATGCCCACAATAACATCGCCCGTCTGTACCCCTGCCAATGCTGCGGGCATGTTGGCAAAAGCCTTGGCCACAACACACCGTTTAAGGTCGGGCCGATAATGCGTAAGAACGCCAATACCCGCATACTTACCCGTGGTAAGTTGTTTAAGGTCGTCGGTGTTTTGCTCGGCGTAGTATTCGGTGTAAGGGTCTAACATTTCAAGCATATATTGTGCCGCGTTGCTAATGTTTTTTGATGCATCGAGCGTATCAACATAGTATAAGTCGAGGTCGCGATAGAGCGCATTGAAGATGTCAAGATTCTTAGCCACTTCAAAATTATGATTAACAGTTTGCGCCTTTATAGTCGGTTGTGCGCATAAAACTGTTAGCGCCAATAGGTAGATTAATCGTTTCATTGCATGAAGTATATAAATGCCGAGAGTAGGGGGGAGGAGGGGGTAGATAGGCCTATGCGTCCTTTAGAGTTGCTCTTTAATTTGTGCCCATGTGCTTGGCGAAAGAGCTGTGCCTACCACCTCAATAATGTGTCCTGCTAAGAGCGACCCCAATTGTGCACATGCCAAGAGGTCTTTGCCCTGTGAAAGGGCATACAAAAAGCCTGCTGAAAAGTAATCGCCTGCAGCAGTAGTGTCTACCACATGTTCTACCTCGCGGGCGGGGCATTGCACTTGTTTATTGCCACATCTTACAAGCACACCTTTCTTGCCAATCTTAACAATAGCTATGCCACAAATATTGGCCAATGTTTCCACGTTTTTTTGCGCATCGTTGCATCCTGTAAAAGCATAAGCCTCTTGTTCGTTGGCAAACACAATGTCGGTTTGTTGCAAGAGTTCTTCAAAGAAATCCTTGTCCTCTTGCACAATATTATAACTTGCAAGGTCTATACACACCTTTAGGCCAGCCTCGTGAGCCAGCTCTACAGCACGGCGTATAAGCGCATGGTTTTGCACCAAATAGCCCTCTATGTAGAAGTATTTGTAACCATCAAACCATTCGGCTTGAATGTCGCCTGGTTGAAGATTGGCAGCAGCGCCCAAATAAGTGCCAAAAGTGCGTTGGCCGTCGGGTGAAATAATGGTTGAGGCAACCCCAGTGGGCAACTCTAAGTCTTTGAGCAAGCATGCGGCTATACCATGCTCTTTGCAATTGTTGGCAAAAAAGGTAGCAGTTTCGTCGCATCCCACTTTGCCAATAAGCCCAGGTTCACCACCTAAATTAGCAATGGCCAATATCGTGTTGCAGGCTGAACCGCCTGTGGTGCGTTGCGGATTTAAATTTTTAAATCTGTTTTGTACTTGTAGGTATCTTTCGGTATTGATAAGTTGCATAGAGCCTTTCGGAAGGTCTAACTCGTTAAGAATTAAGTCGTTATCTACTTGTACAAGCATATCAACAAGGGCATTGCCAATCCCCAATATTTTATTCATCTTAATTTTTTTTGAAATTTTCTGTGCAAAGATATAGCTTATTTCAAAAATAAGCCTTATCTTTGCACCGCAATTCAGCAAAAGATGATAAGTTTTTAAACTTATGCTTCAGTAGCTCAGTTGGTTAGAGCACCTGACTGTTAATCAGGGGGTCGTTGGTTCAAGCCCATCCTGAAGCGCAAAGGCTTGCAAACATTCAATGTTTGTGAGCCTTTTTTGTGTTTATAATATTTTATAATTAATTGAAAAACGTAATAGAGTTATGGGAAAGCACAAGAAAAACAACGTAGTGAGAGCTTATAAATCATTGTTGCAGAACGATAAAGATTGGGATTTTATATATTTACTCCAATTAGAGCAAAAGAAAATGAGACGCATGCTTGCCTATTTTTCGCAGCCAGAGATAGCAAAATACAATAAGCGAGTGATTAAAGAGATATCATTATGTTTGCGGCTGTTAAACATTGTGCTTGAAGAAGAGAAACTTATAGAGCTATGGCGCGGCGAAGCCAGTAAATGCTATAACGTACACTCGCACAGAAATACAGATGGCAAAATGCACACGCTCGAATTTGAGTATACAGCCATGCCACCACAATTTCCCAAATACGTAAATATTCGCAATGGCATACGTTTCAAGCCAACAGCAGTCTGCTCCAATAACATTTCTGTTTCTGTATACGAACAAAAGTTGCATGAAGAAAACTATAAAGACTCCTTGCGTCAAGCAAAGGCTTGGCATCTATACAATGTAGTGCGCGAATACAAAATGCAGGGGTGGTGGGATTAAGCAAATACTTAATGCCACTCGTAGTTTCTGCTTGCTACTGCTTAAACACATTTTATGCAGCATATAAATAAGCCGTCTTTGCACTTATGGGACAATTTTTTCTATAAACTAACGAAAGTACATTGTATAAAATCACCATAAAAAGGTATTCTTAAACTACAATCAAAAATCGTAACTTTGCACCCTAAAATCGATAAAAAGCATTAATAATGCTTTCTCTATTTACAAAACAATACATTTACCCCAAAAACTGTTTAAGAATGAAAAAAAGATTATTACTTTTGTTACCTCTTTTAATGTGTGGATTGATGCTTCAAGCCAAAAGTGCACTTGTAGTAATAGCGCATGGATCGCCTATGATGAGTTGGCGTAAACCAGTTTTAGCACTTGAACATAAGGTTGATAGCTTGGTAAAGGCAAAGGGCTTAAGCAATATAAGCTACGTGCGTGTAGCGATGATGGAGTATACCGAACCTTCGGTAGCATCTGTTATCAAAGATTGTGAAAAGCAAGGCGTAGATACGGTTTTTGCCCTTCCGCTATTTATAGCACCCTCAAGCCACTCAGAGGAAGACTTGCCCAATTTGTTAGGTTTAAAGTTTACCCCCGATGTGCGTGAAGAATTGGCTGAAGAAAATGCCGAATTGGTAAAGTCGCCCCTCCGTATCATACTTGGTCCAACACTTTATAGCACCGACATCCTTGAAAAGGTGATGCTTAACAACGTGAAGCAAATGAGCAAAAATCCCAAAGAAGAGGCTTTGTTGCTTGTGGCACATGGTGACCCCGAACGCATAGGTTTTTGGCAAATATTGCTCTACCGTACATGCGAATATGTAAAAAAACATACGGGCATTACTTATGCCGATGGCGAACTTATTGAAATGGGTACAGGCATGGAAAAAGAAATGTTACCCCTTATTGAAAAGGCTGCTAAAGAAAAGGAACGTGTTCTTGTTCAAGGCATTTACCTTACTTCGACCATTGCAGGGATGGCACGTCGCAACCAAATGGAAGCAAAACAAGCTGGCATAGTAAAAAAGTATGGCACTCAAGTGGTATATAGCGAAAATGGTATTCTTCCGAATGCATCAAATGCCATAGCTAATTGGATAGTTGAACGTACAGAAGAGTTTTTGAAACACTAATAAATGAAAAGAAATAGCATTATTGTATGCACTTTGGCAATGCTCTTTCCCTTTGTGGCACAAGCGCAAGACATTGCAAAAGAAAGTGTCACTCAATCAGCACAAAATAAACAACAAACGCTCACGGGCATAGTGTTTAGCCCAGAGCAAGAGCCGTTGGTGGGAGTAGCCGTGCGCATTCAAGGCACCAAATTGGTGGCTATAACCGACGAGAATGGACGATACACCTTAAATGGAAGGTGGAAAGCAAAGGCAGTCATACTATTTAGCTGCTTGGGCTATAAGGCTGAGCATGTGACTTATAATGGTCAAGATGTGATAAATGTCACCATGCAGTCTGGGTCGACCAATTTGAAAGAAGCTGTTGTGGTGGCACGTACCAACATCAATGCTATTGATTTGCGTGCAAGAGCTGGTGTGGTTGAAGCCGTAGATGTTAAGCGCATCGAGCAGAAACCTATGATAGATATGGCAATGGCTCTGCAAGGATCTGTGCCAGGACTGACCATTACCAATACAGGAGATTTGGGGTCTTCACCTAAAATTCGTTTACGTGGAAACTCTTCTTTACGGCAAGGCAATGCCACAAACGAACCTCTTTATGTAATGGATGGCCAAATTATATCTTCTGAGACGTTTTACAACCTCAATCCGGCAGACATAAAAAGTCTTAAGGTACTGAAGGATGCCACAGCTTGTGCTCTTTATGGTGTAAAAGCTGCTAATGGTGTGATAGAAATTGCTTCGCAACGTGGCCATGAAGGAGCCCCAACTGTGTCGTACAGCATGAACATGGGTATTACGGCACGTGGGCGTAGGGGTATTAAGATGATGAACTCCGCAGAGAAGCTTGAACTTGAACGCCTTATGCAAAACCCTGAGGCACCAGGCTATCTTTATAGCGAAGACTACTATCGTAAGTATTATGCTTCTTCGCCCAATCTCAACCAAATGATAGCAGTAGGCGCAGCAAAACTTGATTCGATGCGTAACATCAACACCGATTGGTTTAAAGAGTTGCTACGCAATAGCATGTATCAACGCCACAATATTAGTTTGAGAGGTGGCAACGAGCAAACAACTTATTTCGTATCAGCTAATTATTCTTATCAAGGTGGTCGTTTACCTGGCAACAATAAACGAAGAATGAGTGCACGTCTTAATGTGGACCAAAAAATAGGACGATGGGGCTATGCCATGTTGGGCGTAACGGGAGCATATTCTAAAACCAAAACACCTTGTGGCTCAACTCACGACCCCTCTTCGCTTATTTACGAACTTAATCCTTATGAGCAGAAATCGGGTAAGTTATGGTCGTATAGTGGACAAACTTACAACGACTTACTTAACCAATATCAAAGCGAAAGCAATGCCAATGAAGTGGGGGGTAATGGTAATATAACGCTTACGCCACTGCCAGGACTTGATATTGCAGCAGTGGCTGGCATAGACTTTTTGCTTGACGAGGGACACCAATTTACACCCTCTACAGCATATAGCGAAACCCATAGTGGCGTGGCTGAAGAGGCAAGGGGTATTTATGCTAAGCAAAAAAACACTACTACCAATATATCGGCCAACTTGCGTGCCACATACACACATACGTTTCGCGATATACACGACCTTACGCTCAGTGTGAATATGGACTATTATGACACGAATAGCGATGGACTATCTACTACGGGATATGGTGTAGGAACCATTAATTCGGCAGCAGCCATCAATCAGTCGCTCACCGGAACGCGTCAAGTAAAGATGAGTGCGCCTCGCGACCATAGCCGCCAGATGGGTGTAGGTGGTGTGTTGGGTTATAGCTTATTGTCTACTTATGACCTTTATGCCACGTATAAAGCCGATGCATCGTCTGTATTGCCTAAAGATAAGCGTTGGAATAGTGCATGGGCTGTGGGCTTGGGATGGACGCCTAGCCGTTACGATTTTATGAAAGATAATAAGGTGGTTACGCGGCTTAACTTTAAGGCCTCGTATGGTGTTACTGCTAATTTGAATGGTGTATCAGTTTCGTCTACCACAGGTACGTTTTCTTATACCACAGATTCTTATGAGAACCAACGTCCACTCGGCATCATTTCGCTCTATAATAAGGACCTCAAACCTGAGCAGAACAAATCGGTTGATGTAGGCATGACACTCGATCTTTTTCACCGCATAACGATAGATGCAAATTATTATAACCGCCGTACGGAGCAAGCATTGCTTGATGTTCCCATCCCTTCTTCAGTAGGCTACACTACGCTGAAGCGTAACATTGGTGTGCTGCAGAACAATGGTGTGGAAATTGGTTTGAGTGCAAAGCTGATAGATACACGCAATTGCCGTTTTAGTATAGGTGCTAATTGGGCTTACAATAATAATAAGGTGCTCGACCTCTACTATGCCGATCGCATCTATACATCAACCGATGCGCTTGTGCCCGATTATGAGGTTGGAAAGTCGTATGATATGCTCTATGGACCAGTATCATTGGGCATTAATCCGCTTACTGGCTATCCCGTTTTCAAGTTGCCAAATGGTAGCGAAAAACAGGCTACTGAAAAACTAACGAAGGATGATGTGGTGGCTTTAGGCCACCTTACACCTCCCTATAATGGGGCATTCAATGTGAGTTTGTCGTACAAGTCGTTTGACTTTGATATGGACTTTTATTATGTTTATGGTGGTGTGCAACGCTTCAACTATAGTTATGTACGCGACAAAGATGACGTAATAAAAAATGCCGTGGCAGGACAAACACAAAAGATGTGGTTTAAACAAGGTGATGAGAACAAACAGTATTGGACTCCGTTTTATACTTCGAGCACAGCCGAAGACAACATAGCCCTATATGCAAACTCGCGTACTGTGGGCAAGAGCAACTATTTGCGTCTTTCTATGTTGTCGATGCGCTATCGCTTTTCAGATAGTTTCCTAAGACGCTACCTACCTTTTGTAAAACATGCAAATATAGGCTTACAAGCTTCAAACTTGTTTACATGGAGTTCGTATAAAGAGAGTGACCCAGAAAGCGGAACCCTTGCTGGTACCACACAACCAGTTTATACAATTAATCTTAACTTGACTTTCTAAATGATAATGCACGTTTTTAAGTCTGTAACAAATCAAGGTAGACAAGTTTCTACTATACCCCATGGCTCTGCCATGAGCAAGTTCTTGAACTGTATATGCCGTTATTCATGGATGTTCGCGTCAATGTTACTTGTGAGTGTGGTAACAGTATCTTGTTCGCTCAATGTGCCACCTCCCGACCAATATTCCGACCCTGATGCTGTAAAGGATGTGAGCAGTGCACGTGCTTTTTTAGCATCGTGCTACATAAGTTTTCCGCACTATGATTACGACCTCTCGGTTATGGGCAACGACTTTTGCCCTACATCGTTGGCTGGAAAGGATGTTAATGAGTTGAATGTTTATAATTGGAGCAATAAAGACCTTACGACCCTTGCAACTGGCATGTGGCAAGACTACTATACATGCATCTCGAATTGTGATGTGTTGCTTGATCGTCAAGGTATGATAGTAACGGCTACTCCCGATGAGGTAAAGAAGAAAAATGCTGTATTAGCTGAGGTAAAAACTCTTAAGGCTATGTGTTACTTCGATTTGTTGCGTCTTTTTGCTACACGCTACGATGACAATAGCTCTGCGGATGGTGTGGTTATTAAGAACGAATTTGGTTTTGAAGTAAACAAGCGTAGCAGCAAGCAAGAAACGGTGGCTTATATTGAGAAGCTACTTGCTCAAGCCCTAACAACAGACAATTATCCAAGTGCTAATGGGTGGCTATCGCGCTATGCTGTGCAGTATATGTTAGCCGAAGTAAATCTTTACAAAGGCGATTACGAAGCAACAGCACTTTATGCAGACTCGCTGATTGATGTATGCCAGGATGACATGCTGGGGCCCACTGCTTACCAACGCTTGTGGAAAAACGATAGTTTTGATGGGCGTATTTTTGCTTTTAATACAAAGAGTAGCTTCTATACGTCTATTCAGTACGACGAGAAAGAAGGTGACTACTATGCACTTAGCCCACAAATAGTATTTTCGGCAACAGACTGCCGCAGACAAAGCTCTGTTTACACCATGCAGATGAAAGGGCTTGAACGTCGTTTGCTAGGTAAATACAACATGATGAATAAGCAAGGCCTACAGCCTGCTTACATCAACCGCATGCGCTATGCAGGAGCTTATTACATGGCAGCTGAGGCTTATGCTCGCTTGGGCAATACGGAAAAAGCACTGTCGCGCATAAATCATTATTTGAGACTCGTAGGAGCAGACGAATTATCATCGTCGCTCATAGGTGACGATTTGATATCAGCAATACTGCATGAGAAAGCAAAAGAATATGTGGGCGAAGGATGCAATTGGTTTATGCTGAAGCGCACTCGTCAGTCCTTACCAAGATTTACTACATGGGGTATAGCCACATCATCCATTATAAATGCCACTGACTACCGATGGACATTGCCTTTGCCTATGTCTGAATATAAGTATAACGACAAAGTGCAGCAAAATCAAGGATGGTAATACCTAATAAGTTGGCAAATACATACTTTTAATACACGTTGTTTGCCTATAAATGGTGTAAAAAAGGTATTTTTACCATGTGAAAAATAAAACATATTAATAAAACAATAAAAAATAAGAAAACTATGAGAAAGCAGAAACTATCGCTTTTGATTTCATCATTTGTTTATTCGCTTTTAGCTATTGTAGCTACCACGTTTGTGGCATGTAGCAGCGATAATAATGGTGATGGCGAAATGACAAACTATGTGCAATTTACAGCCGACAAAGCTTCGATTGCCGAAGACGACGTGGATGGTATTACTGTGAATGTGTTGCTAGCTAAAGCACCTACAACAGCACAAACCATTACGCTTTCGCTCGAAAACAATGAGGGCGACATTGCTCAAGTGTCTCCATCGGTTCTCAACATTGCAGCAGGACAGAAAGAGGCTTCGTTTAAGATTTTATCAAATAATAAATCGTCGCTTGTTTCGGGCAAAGTGCTTACATTGAAAGCTTCATTCTCGGATGCTAATATGCAGGTTTCGGGAGAGCCATTGAAGGTTACCTTTACTCCAGCTGCAAGCATGCCCACACTTACCGATGCGCAATTGCAACTTATTGAAGGATATAAGGAAAAGTATGGCATAGACCTTATGCGTATTATTGGCAAGCACGAGGTGCAGACTACAATTACTTATAACGATGATGATAAAGCACTTTATAATGACAATAATGAAACGCGCATACTTAAAGGACAGACTATCATTACGCTCAGTGATTATGCTACTGCCGATACCCCTATACTTAAGATGACAAGCAATCCTATGGGCATGCACGACTACTTGTATGAGATGTTTCGTAAGCAAACTGTAGATGACAATGAATATTTTCTGCAAAGTCCTTATAGTGCGGCAGCAGTTGCAGCCAGTGGCTATGACTATAGCAAGGATGTGTTCTCTTGCGAGCTTGATAGCATTGTTATTGACCCTTCAGATATGAGTTTGCACTTTGTTGGAACTCGTGCTAATGCTTATGGCGATGATATAACAGTGGTTCCCTTCCAATATGGTTTCACCGCTTGGGACCGTTTAAAGGCTCTTGCTAATGAGGGCAAAGAGGTTGAAGTAGACGAGGGTGAAGGCAACAAGAGCATGGTGTCACTTAGCGACATCATAGATATGGGCGGATCGCTCAATCCTGATTCATATCTCTTTAACTCTACTATTAGCGAAGATGCGTGGGATAATCCTGTGAATTATGTAACACCACAAGGTGCAATTGACTTTGCAACAGGTAAGATGAGTTTCGCTTTCCCTTGGGACTTCTCTGTTGCTAGTGGTTATGAACGCATCAGTGTGGTATATACATTCTAAACAAAAAGGCTCAACAGCCTAATATGTCTAAACAGGTGGCCAAAGATATAGAAAGCATTTGCCTTTCTGTTTTGTCTACCTGTTTTTTTATTTTCTGAAAACACTATTGTATAAATCATAGAAAGTATAATCAAATAATAATGAAGCAATTTACTTTAGGCATTGTTTCACTCATACTGCTATTGTCGTTGGGGCGCGCAACCAAAAGTGTTGCTCAGCCGCAACTGTTGTCACATCCAGCTCATACCATAGAGGGTACACTTGCTAATGGCATGCATTATATAGTGTTGCCCAACAAATTGCCTCGTCACGACATTGAGCTGCGTCTTGTTATGCGTGTAGGCTCGTTGCAAGAGCAGGCCAATCAGCATGGTGGTGCTCATTTCCTTGAGCACATGGCTTTTGCAGGTACGAAACATTTTCCGAATGTTCAGTGGGTTGATTTTTTTGAACGTATGGGCATGAAATATGGTCGCGACATCAATGCTTTTACGGGTTTTGACCGCACCATATATTGGCTCACTTTGCCTGCACCCATCTCTGCAAATCTGATGGATAGCACTTTGCTTGCAGTGCGTGATGTGTTGGATGGCATATCTTTTCAGCCAGAGGCTATTAAAAGTGAACGCGGTGTTATACTTGAAGAGTTGAGGGGATATAATACGGGCGATGATTTCTACAATCTGAAAATAGGTAAGGGCATATATCCTCAGCATATGCCTTTAGGCTCTGAAGTGAATATTAAAAGTATCGGCCGTTCGCAGTTGGTTGACTTTTATAATCAGTGGTATTTGCCCCGTTATGCAACGCTCATAGTTGTTGGTAATGTTGAGGCTACAGACATAGAAGCACGCATCAAAAAAACTTTTGCAGATATATCTAAGAATAGTCGTTCGGTGCTTACTGCTCACCCTTTAACATACAATAAAGGCATTACTATACAGACGCAAGTTGATGAGAATGCTACTACACAACGTTTAGAACTTATCATTCCTCACCCCACTATCGTGGGCAAGACCATAGCTTCGGCAGTAGATAAAGAGCGTAACCGCATGTTGGTGCGTGCACTTAATGCTCGTATGGCTGCACGTGGCATCAAATGCGATGTATCTGATGCATGGTATCTTGCAAGCACTAATCATTGGGTGTTTGCTGTAAGCGGAGCAAGCCGAGATAGTGTTTTAAGTGACTTGCAGCATGCACTATCCGAATGTCAGAATGTGGTGAAGAGAGGATTTTCTGATGCTGAGCTCAACCAATATAAACAGTTTGCTGTACAATCATTAAAGCCAGACACTATGCTTTGCTTGTCTACAAAATGGGTAGACGATTTTGTAGATTATGTTATTAGTGGCGATCGCTATATACATACACCTAATGACGTAGAACTTGTGCGAAAGGGCATTATGCAAACCACAAGCAGCCAAATGCAAAAGCTTATGAAAGGTTTGCTTAATAATGGCAATCATACGCTCTTGGTGGCTAATAAAGTAATGGCAAATGATGCTGACACACTTGCGCCTGCCATCATGCGTAAGCTATGGAAGCAGGCTCTGAAACAGCCTGTAGCCCCTTACATATACAAACCCAAACTGCAAGAAAAAGCAGACTTCGCTCATACACTCCCTGTATCTTCGTGTCTTTCAGTAAAACATGCAGATATATCACCACTACGCATACAACACTTTGATGATTTATCTGCAACAGAATATACATTGTCTAATGGATTGACCTTGCTATGTCGGCACACTTATGAGCAAGACTCTACGGTGCATCTTTCATTGCTTTCGCGTGGTGGGCTATCAGATTTATCACAACAGCAATATCCACTTTTAAAAGATGCAGCAAGCTATGTAGACATGGGGGGATTGGCTCATGTTTCTGCCGATACTTTGCAGATGCTCATGGTTGATCATAATCTCTCAATGAGCATAGGCATTGACAACTATTGGCATCAATTACTAGCTTCTTCGCCCACAACTCATGCGCAGGAACTTTTTAACTTGGTATATGAGAAACTCACTGCTCCTGGTCGCGACTACAAAGAATTTCAAGAATCGCGTAAGGAGGAACTTGCTACTTATGGCAAGAAGAGCTATCTTGAGCGTATGCTCGAACGTGACCCCGATCGCATGCTATCGCGCACGCTTGACTCTATAGTGGGCAATGGTGGTGTATATGGCTATGCTGAAATACCTCAAAATGTGGCAGAGAAGGTTCATCTTGATTCGCTTACGGACTACTATATTCGCCTCTTTAGCAATCCACGACAAACGATTATTGTTTTGACTGGCAATCTTGCAGAAGATGTAGTGAATAAGGCTATTAATACGTTTTCATGCTTGCATCTTGCAGCAGCCGATACTTTGAGTTGCAACGACCATGTGTACAACATAGAACCACACTCTTTTGAGAAGCGTTTTGAAAATAGTGTAGAGTCGCAGTCAGTGCTCAATGTTATATATGCAGGCAACTATTCACCTTCGCTAAAGAATACACTGACCTTTAAGCTGATGCGTGATATTTTGCAAGATCGTATGTTGAGCATATTGCGCAAGCAAATGAATATTGTTTATTCGCCCTACGCAGATCTTTATTATATTGGTCGCCCGCAGCAAGTTTACTACTTTTGGCTAACTGTAGCAGTAAAGAAAGAAAACCGCGAAAAAGCGCTTTCGGCACTTCGTAAGGTTGTGACGCAGTTGCAGCAAAACGTAGTGGATAGCGGAGAATTAAGCAAGATGAAACGTGCCTTCCAAGTGAATAAGCGCAAGATGCTTTCAGATGATGCTGCCGCTGAATGGAAGTCTACGCTTACCTCGCTTGTGCGTAATGGCGAAAGCATTGCAGATTTTAATCATTATGATGAAATATTGCAAAGTATCACACCTAACGACATTAGAAAGGCTTTTCAGCAATATATAAAACTTGAAAATACCATACTTTTGACAAAAGAATAAATTATTTATGATGAATATCAAACACTTTTTATCTTCGCTAATACTGCTTGTTGCCATGTTTTGCGAAGTGCAAGCTCAATCGCAACCAGAGGCGTATAGACTGTACGATGCTAAGGGTAATGCAGTTGCTTACGACAAAATGATAGCAGCTATGGCTAAGGCAGATGTAACTTTTGTGGGGGAAATTCACAATTGTGCAATTACTCACTGGATGGAATTGAAAATGCTAGAGGCTGTATCACACGCAGACGCTCAACAACATCAATCTCTTGCTGTTGGAATGGAGATGCTCGAAGCAGATAATCAGCTCATTATCAACGAATATCTACAAGGTATTATTGGCTCTGATAAGTTTGAGGCTGAATGTCGCCTTTGGGATAACTATTCTACAGATTATGAACCTTTAGTTTATTATGCCAAAGCAAACCATTTGCCTGTGATAGCTACGAATGTGCCGCGACGTTATGCAAGTGTGGTAAAAGACCATGGCTTGCCTTTCCTCGACTCATTATCGGTAGAGGCGAAAAGCTATCTGCCCCCATTACCTATTAAGTATGTGAAGAATGAAGAAGCAAAGGCTGGTTTCGAAATGATGAAGTTGATGAGTGGCAAAGCTAAAAATGCCAATGCCGATTTTATGTCACAAGCGCAAGCCATTAAAGATGCAACAATGGCATGGCACATAGCACAAACGCTTAAGCAACGTGGTGGGCATCTTGTTCATTTCAATGGAGCGTACCACTCAGATGCGCATAATGGCATCATTCCTTATTTGTTGCAATATCGTCCAGGAACAACTACTTGTGTTGTGCGTTCAGTGCGTCAAGATGAAATTAAGCATCTCGATTCCGATTATATAGGACTTGCCGATTTTTATATTGTTATTCCAGAGGATATGTCTATGTCTTACTGAATTTCTTTGTGATAAAAGAAGAGGTTAGTAAGAACCACAGACCATATGCTAAATGCAAATAGAGCCTATGTCATCCTATTAGGAGATATAGGCTCTGTTTGTTGATATGTATTATTCAATTGTTGCCATTGATGTGAGTTTACCTGTTTCAATTTAAATTACTTGCTTATCAATAATTAGTCAAAAGGCAGACCTTTAGTATTGTGGGCCTGCCTTTTGATCAATATAGCTTATTTAAGTTTTTTTCCATCTGTACGATAGATATGATTGAGTGGAGTTACGATAATGATTTCACCTTCTCTTAAAACCTTACGTACTTTTAATTGCCGCTTGCCTATCGTGTTATTGATGCCAAGAGGTTGGTCAATATCGTTGGGAAGATTATCTTTTATGCTCCAGCGTAAATAGGGGTAACCATCATTGATATCAGCGCGTCGTCCCCATATATTCTCAAAATCCCAACCCACGAAAGTTGCTATTCTCTTCATTTCTTCGGTGCTGCAAGGAGTGTCGAGTGTGTCGTCGCTCTGCCCTGTGGCTTGTTTGTCAAAGTAGTTTTTTGCATTCTCAAAAGCGGGATAGCCATTGCAACGAACTCCAGCAGTTGCATCATCAGAACCTGTGACTGCGCCTATGGCATAGCTACTATATGTGTAGTTGTTTTGTTGCCCGCCAATTAACCCAGCTATTCCTATGCCTACACCATCAACATTGCCACGTGAATAGCAGTTTTTGCAAGTTCCATTACCGCCTCCACATAGACCGCCAACATTGCTTGCACCATTTACATTGCCTTCTGTATAGCATTCTGAAATAGAAGCTAGGTTAAGCCCAACAAGGCCTCCTACGAAGTCTTTGGTACCAAACACATCGCCGCTGGCCTTGCAACGTTCAATGGTTGCTTGAAATGCGTAACCTACGAGTCCACCTACTTTGTTCTTACCTTCAACTATAGCTGTAGAGTAAGAAGCTTCAGCCTTGTTTGAGAGTTCACCAACAAGGCCACCTGTAATATCACCGCCATAGACCTTGCCAGCGGAATAACAACCTATGACATTGTTGCCTTTTCCTAACAAACCGCCCACATAGGTACCTTGTGCCCCTTGAACATTACCGGTAGCATAGCATTGAGAAAGGTCATTGCCTTGACCAACAAGACCGCCTATATAAACCTCTTCGCCATCAGCATTTTCACCATCGTAGGCAACATCGCTTTCGCTATAGCAGTTAATGAAAGAGTATGAAAATCCGCCAACTAATCCGCCAACATATTTTAATCCTCGCACCTTTCCTGTGGCATGGCAAGAGGTAAATACCCTTCCTTGCCCAGCAAGTCCTCCAACGTATGTCTTCCCTATGATGTCGCCTATTGCATAGCAGTGTGTGGTACTGATATTGTCGCCATAGACGTCTCCAAGTAGTCCACCAACACATTCATTTCCGATTACTTTTCCTGTGGCATAGCTACTTTTTATCAAAGTGGCTCTGCCTACAAGTCCGCCAACATGATTGCTATTAGCTGCCGAAACATTACCTTTTGCATGACAAGAAACCAGATTGCAAGCTTGTCCTGCTAATCCTCCAATGTTATATCCTGCATGGCCATTGTCCTTTACGCTACCAGTAGCGTAGCAATCTAATAAAACACCTCGTTTACTGTAGCCAATGAGCCCACCCAAATTACAATATCCCTCAACCGCAGCAGATGAACTACAATTGCGCAAAGTGTCGGTCTCATTCGGTAACTCACTATAGCCAATGAGTCCGCCAGTACTCATATTAAGCCAATTTTCATGCGTGATTACGCTACCTGTGCTGCTGCAGTTAGAAACGTATCCGCGATTATGCCCAATGAGCCCACCTACATCACAACCTTCAAGGACTTCAACTTTCCCATCAACATGACAATTATCTATCGTCCCGTGGTTCTCGCCTGCTAACAACCCCACATAGCCATACGAATTGCTGCCGGAGCTTTTTGCAGTGCGTAGAATAGCTGCAGAATTGATATTGACATTGCTTACTTTGGCTTCTGTGCCTAAATAGCCAAAAAGACCTTGTTGAATGCCTCCATAGTTCGTCAATTCGTCTATGTTTTCATGAAGTTGATATAATCCCGAAATGGTATGCCCTTGACCATCAAATGTGCCGTTGAATGTGCTATTGTAGGTAGAGCCTATTGAAAGCCAAGGAATAGCACGAATATGTCCACCCCAATGTTCTGAGTCCTTAGTATCATTGAGTTGGATGTCGGCATCCAATTTTATTGTTTTGCCCGTGAAATCTGTGGCATCTTGCACTCCTTCGATACCTCTAGTCATGATAGACAGACCAAGTAACTGTTCCTTTGTCTTGATGACATAAGTGCTTGCAAATGGATTTTGAAAAGGTTTGAGATCGTAGGTGAAGTTATCGAGCCATTTAGCATATAGAGTAATATTGCTGCTGAGTGTGCTGTTAAAGTCAAATACTTGTGTGTTTGCTGCATCTGTATACCAACCTGCAAAAACTTTATCACTGAGTGTTGGGAAGGCAGGAGCACTAATTTTGCTATCCTTTAATACACTTTGCGCTATTACAGTTGATCCACCATTGGAGTTGAAGGTAACCTTGTAAGGTGGTGTGAAGTTGCTTTCAGTTGCTGCGTATTTGCCTTCGTGGCAGTTGTAGTAGTCCAACTTTAAGTTATGGGTAGCATTCCATTGGTCTATCCAATAATTGAACACGTTAGCCAATTCTTTACTTTGTAGATAGGTAGTAGATTTTCCGCCCATTCTATCTACTATTTCTTGTTCGGCAGAATAAAAATATACATCAGCATCGTAGAGAGCATTAAAGAGGTGTTCTTTTTCTCCCATAGGTACGCGATATCCCTCTTTATCAAAGGTGCCAGAGAATATGAAGTTGGCTATGGTGTCGTTGCTATAAGTATCACCACCTATATAATTTTGATTGCCTACGATAGCAGATACATCAACAGAGCCTGTAATATGAGCAGAGCTGGAGCAGTTAAGAATATTGGTATTGCCTTCAAGTGCGATTTGTCCTAAAATTCCACCTACTCCCCATCCAGTGCTTTCTACGCGGCCAGATGTCCAACATTGCATGATATTAACGTTGCGTGAGTAACGTGATGAGCAACCTGCAAGAATGCCTATGTTTCCCTTTGAAGTCTTTGCCCACACATTGGTAATACCTAAATTTTTTATTGTAGCACCATGATGAAGCACTCCAAAGAAACCAGAATTGTCATAATTCCCATTCATATACATGTTGCGTACTTCATGATAATTGCCATCATAGCAGCCGCGGAAGGTGAAGACATTATAATTGTCCTCAGTCATGTTGTTACGATTAGCGCCCTGTCCTATAGGTATCCATTCATCAGGCATCTCTTTGTCCCATTGATTTTGAGGAAGATTGAGGTTAATATCTGCGATTTGTTTAATGTATTGATTGCGGAAGTCCCACCCCATGTTGCTGATTGTAGCTAAATTGCGTAGGTGCTCTTTAGTGCTTATAAGGTAAGGGCTTTCTTCAGTTCCGTTGCCTCCAGCTATATAATCGGTTAGGTTCGTAGCCTTTATACCTGTTGGAATAGGATACTGATCAGGGCGATAAACCCAAGTGCTGATCCCCATCCAAGCTGCTACCATGTTAAGTGTATCCACAAATTCTTGGCTTTTCATTTGCATGGTTGTTTTGGCTAAAGTGCCGCCCAAAGTGCGCGAAAAGTCGTCAGCAACAGGATTCGTGGTGCAGTTGTAAGAGCAGTAAAGAGTGCGTGTGCTATTTTGTGATTCGCTCCAATAACTAGCTTGAAAACCTTTTATAGTGGCATGGTTGTCCGACCCAATACATTTGCCCGTTGCGAAACAGTTGATAGTGACTCCTGGACTGTCGCTAACTACATCTCCCATATATGTAGAACCAACTCCATTTTCGCCTACAAATGCAGCTGCTATGCAACTCCATCCACCAACTGTGACATTACCAGTACAGTAGCACGATTCTATGTGGCCAACGTTGCAAGCTACAAAGCCAGCAGCACTCTTGGGAGAAATAATATTGCCCATGGAGTAGCATTCACGTATTGTTCCATCGTTATTAGAAACAAATCCTGCGCAATCAAAGTTCGCATATTTGTAGGTACTGTTTGTGACTTCTACATTTGCCCAACAGCGTTCAATTAGAGCACCATCAAATTGCGATCCACAGAATCCTCCTGCGCGATATTGAGTGACATGGCATTTACCCTCTGCATGGCTATCGCGTATTACAGCGTTTTTCCCAATATTGGTACCAACAAGCACTCCGGCAGATCGCGTGCCTTTTGCAGTAGCATTAGCAGAACAGAACTCTACTATACCATTTTCGTTTAAACCAACGATAGCACCGCAAGGTCCGCTTTCTGTAGAGCCAACGAAACCTGTCACAGAACAGTGGCTAATTGTTCCTCCAACATTGATAGCAGTAATTCCACCAATTGCTACAGCACCGATTAAGGTGTCATTTTCAAGTTTTAGATTACTTATAGAACCGCCATCAACATATCCGAACAATCCTTTATTCCATCCTGAAAAGTCAAGATGGATGTCGCTTGTCGGATCATTAATGTCTATTTTCCCGAAGTCGGGAGCTTGGTTATAGTACAGATTATGTATTGTATGTCCTCCGCCATCAAAGTTTCCTCTAAAGTAGAGTGTGTCGGAAGTCCACTCCCATGCACTTGTTTGATTGTAAAAGATGCCTCCAATGGGAGTCCATTGTTTCTTCTCTACACTACGCTTTGACGAATCGCTCATATAAAGGTCTGCATCCAAACGGATGTACTTTCCTTTGAAGTCTTCGCCAGCATTTACTCTCTCTGCAAAACCCGCAAGATGTTCGGCTGTTTTTATAAGGAAAGGATCCGTTACAGAGCCTGTTCCAAATAGCTCCTTGTCAATGCCACCGTTCCAAACGTTCTGTGCATAAAGAGGCAAAGACAAGGATAAAATGCAGTATGATATGACTGCCAGTAATGTATAAAATATTCTTTTCATACCACTCATGTGTTGTATTATTAGATTGGGTTGATAGTTAAATTTCTATTCGCAAATATAGGACTTCAATTATTATTATGCATGAGTGAAAAGCTTGATTGAGCTGTTTTGTACGCATTGAAACATAATTTTTACGTTGTGAAGCATTAACAATTAAAATGTAAAGGTATATTTGCATTAAAATGAGTTTATGCCATGATTACAACTTGTTTAGAAAGGTCTTTTTGTTATGCGCTTAAGCTCTTTTATACATAATCTAATATTAACGATATAAAATAATAGATGAATACAGAACTGTTTATACGGCTTCGAGATGTTTCGTGTGGCCTTTTTCTAATGTTCCAAATTCTTGGAACGTTAGCTTTATATATCAAAGGAAGACACCATCACCTACAGCGTACAGCCTTTTACTTTATGCTATATTTGCTGTTGCTAAGTTTATTTGAATTCTACGTTTTCTTTATTCACAATTTCCTTGGTGACGATGTAGTGTTCATTACAGATATGTTGCAAATGACTGTTGTGCCTTTGGCTCTAATGCTGCTATATCGTCTTACGCACATGCAAAGTATGCGTGTTTTGTATGCAGTTATCAACATCTTTCCCTATGTGGGTGCTATATTAGTATATATCATTTGTCCTTCAGAAGCCATCTATAATATGATTTTATTAGTAGCTTTTATTCATTCATTTATGATTATTGGGTTTGGTTACGTGGCTGTGCGGCAGTTTAATAAGCGTCTTGTGGCAAATTTTTCGTCTGATGAAAATTTATCACTACGTTGGATGCGCTTGCTATTGCTTTTGTATGTGTCTTTGGCAATAGTTTGGTTTTTAGCCACGAGATTTGCAACACCATTTGCCGCTACTATTTATAACGTAGCGTGCCCTATCATTTTTGGCTTGTTATGCTACTTTGTTTATCGGCAAGAGGACATGCTCGAAATATTGCATATGTCAAACGAAGATATCGATTCAATAGAGTCACAAACATCCTTGCCAGTTGATATAGTAGATAGTCAGATGCGTTATCATTTTGATGAGGTCTTCAAAAAGTTGTTTACCGAAAAGCATATTTATTTAAATCCGTTACTTAATATTAATGATCTTGCACATGAATTAGGTACTAATCGTACTTATGTATCGAATTATATCAATCAGCAGCTAAATACAACTTTCTATGACTATGTTAATAATTGGCGGATGAAGCAAGCCTTGTATCTTTTAAATACTACAGAACTTTCGCTACAGGAGATAGCAAGCCAAGCAGGGTTTAACTCAATTAGCAGTTTTAGACGATATTTCGTTAGTACAATGGGACAAACACCTTCGGTTTACAAGAAGATGCTTAAATCTCAGCAATAAATAAGTGCTTAGCTTATTTGTTTAAGAAAAAAGCAGTTACCGAATGGGTAACTGCTTTTTGTGGACCAGCTATGGCTTGAACCTAGGACCTCCAGATTATGAGACCGATAGAATGATAGTCCGCGATATCCTATTATAGATAACTTTTGTTGATTATCAACGAGTTATATCTACTTGACATTCTGTGCCATATCATTGAATATCCCTGACTCAAATAGTTTGTTTACGCATTGTTTACGCAGGAATCAGAGTTCCTTGTTTTTGCCAATGTTGGCACTTTTGGGTAATGTAAAGGTAGCGGATTTAATTAAGGTCGACAAACCATCACGACTAAAAAATGCCAATTCAGACTTTTTTAGTCGTGCGAAATAGCATGTATGCGGAATTTTTGGCAGTATTGCCACTTTTTCCTTGTATTAACGCGTTGGCGGAATTAAATTAAGTTGACAAATATGACAAAAAGGTTGTATATATCGTTGATTATTAGTAACTTAATAGTGCAAAAATCGATTAAGTTTAAACCAGCGTATGTACAACCTTTATACAAAATTCGTCAAAGTACTTGATATATGCAAGCAATTCTCAGAAAATCTCGTCAATGAATTAGGTAATATTCCACGCTGTGGTCCAATTCCTAAATTTTCAGATTTGGAAGTGGTTGCATTATCACTGACTGCAGAGTCTGAAAGCATAGACAGTGAGAAGTGGCTGTTTGATTACAAACTACAAGAGTACAAGGATAGCATTCCAAATCTCATATATAGAAGACAATTCAATGACCGCAGAAAAAAGACTGCTAGATTGTGTGAGAAGATACGCAAACGGATTGCCAAGAAAATGGATGGCGGAGAAGAACAGTTCTTTGTTGATTCCAAACCAATAGAGGTCTGTAGGGTTGCAAGAGGAAAACGTTGCAAGATGGGACGTACTGATAAGTTTTCACAAGCTCCAGATTTTGGATTTTGCGCTTCACAAAACACTTATTATTATGGCTATAAGTTACACGCTATCTGTGGATTAAGCGGAGTTATTCATTCCTACGACCTATCAAAGGCAAGCGTTGCAGATCTCAGCTACATGAAGGACGTAAAGTTGGCCTACAACAATTGCAACATCTATGGAGATAAAGGATATATCGGTGCCGATGTACAACTTGATTTGTTCGAGACTGCGCACATAAAACTGGAGTGTCCATATCGCTTAAATCAAAAGGATTGGAAGCCAATATTCATACCGCTTGCTAAAACAAGGAAAAGGATTGAAACCTTATTTTCACAACTTACAGA
>ERZ808240.554-NODE-554-length-48322-cov-13.292560_pt1 | contig 48322 bp, 44 predicted proteins | sample MGYA00521084_ERZ808240 | MGnify/ENA primary metagenome ERZ808240 (study PRJEB31516, sample SAMN03275571) | gut metagenome | biome: mammalia-associated habitat; material: feces | host: Papio cynocephalus | place: Kenya | collected 2012-08-06 ...
ACCACCGATTCCACGATCTGCACGCCCTTGCTGCGGTTCTGCTGGTTCATGTCGATGAGCTTCATGTCCAGCTTGATGGCGTCTACGTTGGTGTCCTTGAGCATATTCAGGGATGAGTAGCCGCTGCCGAAGTCGTCCATCATGACCGAGAAGCCCTTGCGGTGCAGGCCCTGGATGGTGTTTTCCACCACCTGGGGGTTCTCTGCCACCATGGTCTCGGTGATCTCTGCCAGCAGGAGCTTGGGTTCCAGCTGGTATTTTTCCACCAGATTGGAGAAGACCTGCGGCACATCCAGGTTGACGATATCCACCACCGATACGTTCACCGAGACGGGCACCAGGTTGCTGCCGCTCTCCTGCCACTTATGCAGGGTCTGGCAGACGGACTCCCAGATGTACTGGTCCAGCTGGGTGATCAGGCCGGTGCTTTCCAGCAGGGGGATGAACTCAGAGGGCGGCACACAGCCGCGGGTGGGGTGGTTCCAGCGCACCAGTGCCTCCATGCCCACGATGGCGCGGGTCATGCTGTTGCACTTGGGCTGCAGGAAAAAGCAGAATTCATGATTTGCCAGCGCGTGTTCCAGCTCGGTGAGCAGATGCTGACGCTGTTTGAGCTGGTCCAGCATGGCGGGCGTGAAGCGGCGGATATGGCCGCTGCCGGCGGTGTTGTTCACCACGGCCAGCTGGGCATAGTTGCACAGGGTCTGGACATCGGCGTCGGGCTGGTCGTTCACGCTGCACACGCCAAAGGCCAGAAAAAAGGTGACCTGATGCTTGCTGGGGTCAATGCAGGCCTGCAGCGCATCCGCTGCCTCCTGCAGAGCCTCTTCATTGTCCGGCAGGCACAGGAAAAAATCATCATTATCAAAATATCCCACCGGATAGCCCTTGCGGGTATGGAAATCCAGCAGGCAGGCGGCCAGGTCATGAAGCAGCTGGTCGCCGGAAGGGTTGCCGTATAGCTCGTTGTACAGCTTAAAATGCTCAATGTCAACGGCAACAACGCAGAGCTTCTCGCTCCCCTTGTGGGCTTCCAGATAGCTCTGCAGCTCTGTTAAAAATTCATCTTTCCGCGCAATGGGAGGGAAGACGCCCGGCTGCAGCACCGCTGCGCCGGATTGAATTTTGCGTTCGTTTGACATAGTCATTCCTCGTTCGAGTCTCGTTTAGACAAAGTTCGTCAATTCTGTATACTAGTATAACACCTTTCCCGTTTTTTGAAAATAGAAAAATCCGGGCTTTGCGCAGAAAATTCCGTTAAAATGAGCAAAAATATGCGCAAAATACCAAACGCTCCTGCACAAGTGTTACAATAATGCAACAACATGCAGAAGCGTCCGGATATATACAGGGTCAATCGTTGCGGTCGCGGTTCAGGCGCTGGCGGATGGTTTCCAGCGGAATCTGCTTGGCACCGTGCTTCAGTTTGGGGTAAGCGCGCAGCATACGGCGCGGGCCCACGATGCGGGGCATCTTGAGCAGCCGGGCCTGCATCTCGTCCGAGCGGGTCTGCAGCTCTGCGGCCAGGCGTTCCAGCCGCAGCAGCTCTGCAGCGCGTTCGGCGGTGCCCTGTGCAGCCAGCTTGGCAGCGTTGGCGGCCTCGGATGCGTTGAGCTTGGCCACATCGGAAGCGTGCCTGGCGGCCTCCATGGCCTCATCGGTCTTGGCACGGATGGCGGCAAGGCTGTCCTTATGGGAGAGCTTGCTGGCCGTATCCCGGGCCTCGGCAGCAGCCAGCTTGAACTGCAGGCGGCTCTCGTCCATCTTCTGGTCGGCAGTCATGGCGGTGGTGCCCAGCAGCTCGGTCATGGCATCGCTGACGGCATGGATGCTGTCGCCCAGCTTCTCCATGGTCTCCAGCTCTTCGGCCAGGCCGGCGGCGGTGATAGCCGTGAGTACGACGTCCACCGCGTAGACAGCGTACAGGAAGCACATGATGATGAGCCCTACAAGAGGCGGCACCAGCGCGGCGATGGACGCCACAGCCGGGTGGATGGCCTTCATCATGACAAGGGTGCCCACGCCCCACAGCAGGCTGAATTCCAGGCAGATGTAGCCGCCGATGTTGAAAGGCTTATCCGTGTAGTCCCACCAGCGGGTGTGGTAGAGCTTATACAGCAGCCAGCCGCCCACCAGTTCCAGCGCACTGGGCAGGATGACGCCGCCGATGTACAGCAGCAGGGTGCTGCTCTGCAGGGGGGTGAGCACGAACAGCACGATGATCATGCCAAAGCCGTAAATGGGGCACACCGGGCCGTTGAGGAAACCGCGGTTGACCAGTTTGCCGGTCGTCACGGCGGCATACACCACTTCCAGGCACCAGCCCATGCAGGAGTAGATGAGGAAATACGCCAGGATCTGGTACAGCGAGAAGCCGCAGACCATGGTGTTGGTGAAAAAGGACAGCAAAAGAGCACCTCCGTTCAGTTCTGTTTCTTCACAATTTTATATTCGTCGCCCGGCTCAAAGAACGGGCAGGCGGCGGTGCTGCAGGAGAGGTAGCGGGCCATTTCATCCTCGTCCAGCGCAGAGCCCTGGGCGCAGTAATAGCTGCCGTATTCATCCTGCAGGTTGTTCAGGCAGAATTCACAGGGGTCAGACATTGGCGTCGCCTTCCTGTGCAGCCTGTGCGGCGGCTTCGGCCTCGGCGGCCTCCTTTGCCATCCGCTTGAGCACCTTCGGCTCGATCCAGGTCACGCTGGCGGGGTCCGGGTTCTTGCGGGCCACCAGAGCCTTGATGTTGATACCCATCTCGGTGAACATGCCCTCGTGCTCGGTGCGGATGTTCCACTCCGGCTCATTCTCGTGCAGGTTGTAGGTCATCCACTCAATGTCGTAGCCGGAAGCGGGGAAGTATTCCAGGCTGTCGCGGAACAGGTCATCGTCATCGGTCTTGAAGTAGATCTCGCCGCCGTCCTTCAGGAACTCGCGGTAGGCGATGAGCTGGCGGGGGTAGGTGAGGCGGTGCTTGTGGGAAGAACCGTTCTTGCTCCACGGGTTGCAGAAATTGATGTAGATGCGGCTGACGGTGTCCTCGGCGGTGATAACGCCCTTGATGCGCTCAATGTCCGTGCTCATGATCTTGACATTGTCGATGGGGCGGCCGGCTTCCGCGTAGGCAGCCTCGATCTTGCGCTTGGCGAGGATGAGCACCTTGTCTGTGATGTCGATGCCGAGGTAGTTGTTCTCCGGGTGAGCGGAGGCCAGCTGGGAGATGAAGCCGCCTTTGCCGCAGCCCAGCTCCAGGATGAAGGGCTGCTCCGGGCGGGCATACTGGGCATGCCATTTGCCGCCCCAGATCAGCGGCTCGTGGACGTGGAAATCGGCGGCCATCAGCTCGTCGTGTGCATAGGGTTTGAAACGCATTCTCATAGTGATCTGTTCTCCTTGTTGTTGTGAAACCCTCTCAGCTTCGCTTCGCTCAGCAGCTCCCCCGAGGGGGAGCTTTTAGGATGAGAGGAAAAGTTTTCCGTTTTCGGCAAAAAGCTCGCCCTTCGGGAGCGCTGTCAACACCGTCAGGTGTTGACTGAGAGGGTTAATTCCGATATTTCAAAAACTCCTCCACCGCTTCCGGCGCGGCAGCACAGCTGCCCTGGCAGATGCCGGGCTTGCCGCCGCCGCGGCCGTTCAGTGCGGCGTTGAGGGCTTTGGTCAGGGTGCGGACATCGCCGCCGGCCTGCGCGATGCAGTAACCGGTGCCCTTGTCGGTGGGGGTGAGGGCGGCACACAGGCCGGTGGTGGATTCCGCCAGACGGGCCGCCAGGCGGTGCAGGCCGTCCGGGTCCAGCCCGGGCACGGTGCGGATGGCGTCCTCGCCGGGGGTCACGGCGGAAGCCAGAGCGTCAAACAGCTGGCTGCACAGGCCGAAGTGATTGAACTTGAGGGCCGTGTATTCCTCATACACCCGGTGCACGGCCACGGCGGTCTGGTCGGCCCTGGCCGAGAGCAGGGCCCCGATCTCAGCCTGCCGCTGCCGCATGGCCTGTGCGGCCCGCAGGGCACGCTCGCCGCAGACGATGCTCAGCCGCACGCCGCCCTTGTAGTTTTCGGAGGCCAGGATCTTGATCTGGCCCACCTGGCCGGTAGTGGCCGTGTGGGTGCCGCAGCAGGCACAGACGTCTGCGCCCGGGATGGTGACGATGCGCACCTGCCCCTCGATCTCCTTCTTGCTGCGGTAGGTCAGCTGCGCCAGCTCCTCGCGGGTGGGGTAGGTGATGACCACCGGCACATTCTGCCAGATGATGCGGTTGGCGGCAAGCTCGGCCTCCCGCAGGCCCTCGGCGGAGATGGGCACGCTGGTGTCCATGCGCACAGCCTCTGCCCCGATGTGGAAGCCGACGTTCTCAGCCCCGAACATCTGGTGCAGGATGCCGGAAAGAATGTGCTCGCCGGTGTGCTGCTGCATTTTATCAAAGCGCCAGGCCCAGTCGATGCGGGCGGTCACTGCGGCACCCGGTACGGCTGCAGCAGGCAGTGCATCCACCGTGTGCCAGATAATGCCGCCGTGCTCGTGGACATCCCGCACCGGAAGCTCCGTGCCGTCCGGCAGGGTCAGTACGCCGGTATCTGCAGGCTGACCGCCGCCTTCGGGGTAGAATACGGTGCCGTCCAGCGCAATGCGCCCGCCGCCGGTTTTTTCGTCCGGCTCTGCGGCAAGGATGCGGCTGCTGCATTCGGTGCGGAAGGCATCCTGCTCAAAGTATTTTTCTGTGCACTGCATGTGCGTAAGACCTCCTGTGAAAACTCCTTTAGGATTCAGTATACCACGTTTTTTGCTTATGGAAAATAGTCTGCAGTTATGTTATGATAGGAAAAACGCAACCGTCGTACAAAAAGCTGAAAACGAGGAAGGTTATTGCAATGCGTGAAAGTGGAATCCTGATGCCGGTGTCCAGCCTGCCCGGCCCCTATGGAATTGGCTGCTTTGGCAAAGAAGCGTTCAAGTTTGTGGATTTTCTGGCGGAGGCCGGGCAGAAGATCTGGCAGATCCTGCCGCTGAGCCCCACCGGTTACGGCGACAGCCCTTACCAGAGCTGCTCCGCCTTTGCGGGCAACCCGTATTTCATTGATCTGGATGCCCTGAAAGAAGAGGGCCTGCTCACCGCCGCCCAGCTCAAGGCGGAGCCCTGGGGAGATAACCCGCTGGAAGTGGACTACGGCACCCTTTACGTCAGCCGCTATAAAGTGTTGCGCACCGCCTATGCTGCATGGCGCAGACAGTGCGCCGGCCAGCACGGCTGTGCCTTCTATTATCCGGATGAATACTATGCCTTCACCCTGGCCAACGGGGCCTGGCTGGAGGATTATGCGCTGTACATGGCGCTGAAGACCGCCAACCAGATGAAGAACTGGGTGGAGTGGGAGAAGCCCTACCGCCTGCGGGATGCCGGTACGCTGGCACAGTTCGCGGCAGAGAACGAAGAAGAGATCGGCTTCTGGAAGTTCGTGCAGTTCAAGTTTGCCCAGCAGTGGCAGAAGGTCAAGGCCTACGCGAACGAAAAGGGCGTGCAGATCCTGGGCGATATCCCCATCTATGTTTCTGCTGACTCGGTGGATGCCTGGGTGGGCGGCCAGCTGTTTGAACTGGACGGCGAGGGCCGCTTTGCCCGTGTGGCAGGCTGCCCGCCAGATTACTTCTCGGCAGACGGCCAGCTGTGGGGCAACCCGTTGTACAACTGGGCTTACCACAAGCAGACCGGCTACGCCTGGTGGGTGCGCCGCGTGCGCCATGCCCTGGGCATCTACGATCTGCTGCGCATCGACCACTTCCGCGGCTTTGACACCTACTGGGCCATCCCGGCGGGCAGCGCCACCGCCCGCACCGGCAAGTGGGAGAACGGCCCCGGCATGGACCTGTTCAACGCGCTGGAAGCAGCCCTCGGCAAACTGCCCATCATTGCAGAAGACCTGGGCGAGCTGTTCCCCAGCGTGCGGGAGCTGCTGGCAGAGAGCACCTTCCCCGGCATGAAGGTGCTGCAGTTTGCCTTCAGCGGCGGCGACAACGAATACCTGCCGCACAACCATGTCAAGAACTGTGTGGCTTACCCCGGAACCCATGACAACACCACCCTGACCGACTGGTGGGTGAATGGTGCTTCGGAGAAGGAAAAGGCCAACGCCGCCGCCTACCTGCACCTGACCCCCTGCAAGCCCACCGCAAAGGAAGTGGCTGCCGTCAAGCCGGAAGCTGCCCGCATTGCCATGCTGCGCGCAGCCCTGGGCTCGGTGGCAGACCGCACCATCATCCCGATGTACGACTGGCTGGGCCTGGGGGCTGAAGCACACCTGAATACCCCGGGCAAGCTGGGCGGCAACTGGGCCTGGCGTGCAGCCGCAGGCTTTGCCACTCCGGCGCTGGCCAGGCGCATCGAAGCCGAGTGCAGCGTTTACTGCCGTGTGTAAAAACAACGTGAAACGGTAAAATCTGTCCGCGCTGACGGGACAAACTTGAACAATTTGACGAAAATGTAAAAAGTCTTGCAAAAATTTGTGCGGTTTGCTGGCAAAATCCGTGTGCGAATGCTATAATGTTCCCAAGAATTCCCCCGGGGATGAAGGGGAATTGCAAGGCAACAGCGCAGGCCGGAACCGGGAAGGTTGGCTGCGCGATGATGATGGGGAAATAAAACACATGGAGAAAGAATGGACAGAACAGGACCTGCACACCTTTGCACAGACGGCGCAGGCGGCATTTGAAACGGTGGAGCTCACCGAGCTGCCGCAGGATACCGGCTGGCAGGACGAGGGCCTGCAGGTGAACTATGAGCTGCGCAATGGCCGCGTGGACTGCATTCTGGACCGCAAGGTCCGGGCAGACGGCAAGCTGTGGCAGCTGACCATGACCGCACCCCTGGCAGGCGACATCCTGCCGGAGGAAAAAATGACCGCCCGCGAGCGGGAGCTCTGCCGCGACGATTTGACTCACGATTTCCTGACCGGCGTGTACAACCGCCGCTATCTGGAAACGGTGTTCGATGAAAAGCTGCAGCAGTGCGCCGCCGAGGGCCGCCCGGCCGCTGTGGCTATGATCACGCTGGACAATGGTGTTGGTTTGCGGGACACCTACGGCCAGCCGGTGATGGACCAGCTGCACTGCTTTGTGGCAAACCAGTGGAAAAAGTTCTTCGATACCCCGGCGGCCCAGGTGGTCTGCCGCCTGACCGGAAGCATCTTTGTCATTGGCTGTGTGGATCTGGACGGCAGACAGCTGGCAGCCATGATGCGCGAGGTGTACGAGCGGATGCCGCACGAGTGCATCACCACCGCCGGCATGATGCACCGGGTGCCGTTCACCATCAGCGGCGGCGTGGCCGGGCTGGATGAACTGCCCAAGGGCACCGGCAGCTGGAAGCAGCTGTACCTCATCTGTGATGAGCGTCTGCGCGGCATCCAGCTGGCAGGCGGCAACAAGATCTGCTGAATTGCGAAAAATGCATAAAATCCCCCTTCTGGCGCACACTAGGCCCAGAAGGGGGATTTTTTGTATGGAAAACCAGAACAACGACAACCTCAACCTGTTGGAAGCCGTGGTGCAGAATACTGAGATGGGCAAGAACACGCTGGAGCAGATCGTGCCCATGACCCAGGATACCCAGTTCAAGGCAGAACTGCTGCGCCAGCGCAACCTGTACCAGCAGCTCAACCAGGAGGCCCACACGGCCATTGATGCCTGCGGCGGGCAGGCGCAGGGCCAGAGTGCCATGGCAAAGTTCAACACGAAGATGGGCATCAGCATGAAGACCCTGACCGATAAGTCCACCCGCAACCTGGCCCAGATGCTGAGCGAAGGCAGCAGCCAGGGTGTGCTGGACTGCGTCAAGAGCCAGAAGGATTACCCCAATGCGGCCCCCGGTTCCAAGCGCCTTGTGCAGCGCCTGCAGGAGTTTGAAGAGGACAACCGCATCCGGCTGGAACAATTTTTATAAGCAAAACCCTCTCAGTCTCACTTCGTTCGACAGCTCCCCCGAAAGGGGGAGCTTTTGACATTTTGGGAGCGTTGCCTGATTTGCCAAAGGCTCGCCCTTCGGGAGAGCTGTCAATGCGGAGCATTGACTGAGAGGGTTCGTTTCTTTACAGTGCTTCCACCATGGCGGCTACGATCCTGGTCGCGGTGGCAACATACTCAGCAATGCTGAACTTCTTCACCACCAGCACTTCGTGGCCATCCTCGTCTGCGTTGTCGCTCATGGCGCGCAGGATGACGCAGGGCACGCCGTTCTTGGCAGCGATCTGGCTCACGGCGGCACCTTCCATTTCCACGCAGTCCGGGGCACACTTGGCCTCAATGGCGGCTTTGGTGGCGCTGTCGCCCACAAACAGGTCACCGGTGGCGATCTTGCCCACCAGAGCCTTGACACCGGCGTCTGCGCAGGCCTTCTCAGCGGCGGCGATCAGAGCAGGGTCACCGGTGTACTCCTTCAGGAACGGCGGGTTCTGGCAGATCATGTCCAGCTGGGCGTCGTGGTACAGCACTGTCTTGCCGATGACCACATCCCCGATGCCGATCTTGCTGGTCATGTTGCCGGCGATGCCGGAGAAGATGATCTTCTCTGCACCGAATTTGGTGATGAGCACCTGGGTGGTGGCGGCGGCATTGGCCTTGCCCATGCCTGCGCAGCAGACCACGACCTGTTTGCCGGCCAGAGTACCCTTGTGGTAATCCACGCCGCCGTAGGGCTCCACGGTGACGTTTTCCAGTTTGGCGCACAGCTGATCGACTTCATCGGGCATTGCGCCCATAATACCAAAAATCATAAGGTTTTCCTTTCTGGAAACCCTCTCAGGCATCTCGCATATGCTCGATGCCAGCTCTCCCGAAGGGCGAGCTTTTGACTGCGAGAGGAAACGTGATTAGAAGCTCCCCCTCTCGGGGGAGCTGTCGAACGGAGTGAGACGGAGAGGGTTACACGTTGAACAGGAACTCGATGACGTCGCCGTCGTTCACAACGTACTCCTTGCCCTCGGTGCGCTGCAGGCCCTTGGCCTTGACGGCAGCGTAATCGAAGTTGTTGGCGGCGAGGTCGTTGTAGCTGATGACGCTGGCGCGGATGAAGCCGCGCTCGAAATCGCTGTGGATCTTACCGGCTGCCTGCGGGGCCTTGGTGCCCTTGCGGATGGTCCAGGCGCGGCACTCCTTCTTGCCGTCGGTCAGGAAGGAGATGAGGCCCAGCAGGTCGTAGCTGGCGGTGATGAGGTTGTCCAGGCCGCTGGCCTCAATGCCCATCTCGGCCAGGAACTCTTTCTTCTCCTCGGGGGAGTAATCCGCAATGTCCTCTTCGGTCTTGGCGCAGATGGGAATGTAGCGGGCGCCCTCTTCCCTGGCGCGGGCAGCTACCAGCGGAACATACTTGTTGTTCTCAATGCCCTCCATCAGGTCATCTTCGCCCACGTTGCAGGCATACAGCACGGGCTTTGCGCTCAGCAGGCCCATCTCGTGCAGCACGGTCTGCTGCTCAGCGTCGTTCTCGTCAAAGTCAAAGCTGCGGGCGGGCTTGCCGGTGCTCAGGTGGTCGGCCAGCTTCTGCAGCCAGGCAGCCTCAGCGGCAGCGCCCTTGTTGTTGCCGCTCTTGGCGGCCTTGGCCATGCGGCCGGCGCGGTTCTGCACGACTTCCAGATCCGAGAGGATCAGCTCGTAGTCGATGGCATCAATGTCGGCAATGGGGTCCACGGCCTCGGCCTTGGTCACATCCTCCACCACATGGATGATGTTGTCATCGTCAAAGCAGCGCACCACGTGCACGATGGCATCGCACTCGCGGATGTGCCCCAGGAACTTGTTGCCCAGGCCTGCGCCCTGGCTGGCACCTTTGACCAGACCGGCGATGTCCACGAACTCCACGATGGCAGGGGTCTTCTTGTTGGTCTGCCAGATCTCCGCCAGCTTGTCCAGGCGCTTGTCCGGCACGGCCACGATGCCGCTGTTCGGCTCAATGGTGCAGAAGGGGTAGTTGGCTGCCTCTGCATTCTTGGTGGAGGTGATGGCGTTGAACAGGGTGGACTTGCCCACGTTGGGAAGCCCCACAATACCTAACTTCATATAAAATACGCTCCTTACACGTTTTTTGGCATAACGATACATTTATCATTATACGCAAAGCAGCGGGGCAGTGCAAGAGGGAGCAGGCGGACTTTGGCGGCACAGAACAGCCCTGCCTCCCCGCACGGCTAAAAAATTCATACAAAACCTTCTTTATTTTGTCATAACTCTCCCGTATAATAAGAGGTGGAATATTCTGCCGGGAAAACCGCGGGCCGGTGCGCTGCGGCGCACAGGGAACCGCCCGGGCGGCAGAGCGACCCTTTGGAATGAAATTGATTTTTCGCCTTGTGCTTATAAAAATTGGGAGGAAACACATATGGCAAACGAAAAGATCCTGGTCGTGGACGATGACAGCAACATCTGCGAGCTGCTGCGGCTGTATCTGACCAAAGAGGGCTATCAGGTCACCGTGGCAAATGACGGCGAAGAAGGCCTGGAAAAGTTCAAGCAGATCAGCCCGGATATGGTCCTGCTGGATGTGATGATGCCCCGGATGGACGGCCTGGAAGTCTGCCGCCAGATCCGCAAGCTGGGCAACACCCCGGTGATGATGCTCACCGCCAAGGGCGAGACCTTTGACAAGGTGCTGGGCCTGGAGCTGGGCGCGGATGACTACATGGTCAAGCCCTTTGACCCCAAGGAGGTCGTGGCCCGCATCAAGGCGGTGCTGCGCCGCTGCACCAACACCACTGCCCAGACCGAGAGCACCGAGGGCGTGATCGAGTTCGACAACCTGCGCCTGGATATGAACAGCTATGAGCTGCGGGTCAAGGGCAAGGTGGTGGAAGCTCCCCCCAAGGAGCTGGAACTGCTCAACTGCCTGGCCTCTCACCCGAACCGCGTGTACACCCGCGACCAGCTGCTGGACGAGGTGTGGGGCTTTGAATACTACGGCGACAGCCGCACCATTGACGTACATGTCAAGCGCCTGCGCGAGAAGCTGGCCGGTGCATCTGACAAGTGGGAGCTGAAGACCGTCTGGGGCGTCGGCTATAAATTCGAGGTGCGTTCGTAATGCGCAAAAGTATTTCCACGGCCTTCTTTTCCATGATGTCCATCCTGATGATCGCGGGCATCGTGCTGATGGGCGGCTCGGAATGGCTGCTGTTCCGCAATTATTTCGCCAAAGACCGCTATGAGACGCTGGATCAGGTGGTGGGCGTTGCCGAGCGCACGGCCCAGTATCTGGTGCAGAAGGCGGCGCTGCCGGAGGGCGACGAGCTGGATGCTCTGAGCACCAAGCTGGAGATCATCGGCGAAAGCGCGGAGGCTTATCTGTTCTTTACCGACAACGACGGCAACGTGATGCTGGCTTCCAACCCGGACAAACTGACGGACGAGCTGGTCAACATTGATTTCCGCACCAGCGCCAATGCGGCCCCGGACCCCAACGGCGGCGAGCGCTACCACATGTTCAGCAATCTGGACGGGACCCTGACCGAAAAGAGCTACATTGCGGTGGTGCGCATGGTGGATGACCAGAGCCACCCCAGCGGATGGCTGTTCCTGTGCTCTTCCGGCGAGCAGCTGACGGAGTTCAAGAAGCAGTTCTGGTCCAACTTCCTCATCTCGGCCTGCGTGATGCTGCTGTGCGCCAGCGTGCTGACCAAGATCCTGATGCGCAGGCTGACCGACCCGCTGCAGAAGGTGACCGACGCGGCTCAGCGCTTTGGCGGCGGGGATCTCTCCGTGCGCGTGGAAGGCGTGGACGGCGAAGGGGAAGTGGCAGACCTTGCACGCACCTTCAACCGGATGGCGGAGAACATCCAGAACAACGATAATTCCCGCGGGCAGTTCATGGGCAACATCGCCCACGAGCTGCGCACCCCCATGACCACCATCAAGGGCTTTGTGGACGGCATTCTGGACGGCACCATCCCGCCCGACATGCAGAACCACTACCTGCAGCTGGTGAGCGAAGAGACCGGCCGTCTGGCCCGGCTCATCCAGAACATGCTGGACCTCTCCAAGCTGGAAAGCGGCGAGTACCAGGTCAACTCCCGCATGTTCAACATCTGGGAGACCATCACCGGCGTGGCGCTCTCGGCTGAGCAGCGCATCAACGACGGCATGATCGAGATCGAGGGCCTGACCATGGACGAAAAAGTTCTGGTCTATGCAGACCCGGACCTCATCCATCAGGTGGTGTACAATCTGCTGGACAACGCCATCAAGTTCACCCCGGCAGGCGGCACCATCCGCTTCAGCGTGGAGAAGCTGGGCCCGGAGGCGGAGATCTCCATCTGGAACTCCGGCCAGGGCATCAGCCCGGAGGCGCTGCCCTATGTGTTCCAGCGGTTCTACAAGGAGGACCGTTCCCGCGGCCTGCACGCCCGCGGCGCGGGCCTTGGCCTGAACATCTGCAAGGTGCTGGTCAACCTGGCCGGCGGGCAGATCCGTGTGGAGAGCCAGCAGGGCGAATGGTGCAAGTTTGTATTCACCCTGCCCACCACAGCCCCCAACCCCGGCGGCATGAAGCGCCTGCCGGACGAGGCCGGCGGCCAGCCCAGCGTGGAAGAACCCGCCAGCATGAAACCCGTAGAATGACCCCATCCGCCAGGCTGCCCCATCCCGGGGCGGTCTGGCTTTTTGTGTTACAGGGAGACCGGGAACGAACCCTCTCAGTCTCGCAGCGCTCGACAGCTCTCCCGAAGGGCGAGCTTTTTGTGGAACGGTAACGGAAGCCTTTGCACTGGAAGCTCCCACTTCGGGGGAGCCGGCAAAACCGTCAGGTTTTGACGGAGAGGGTTTTATGCATGGACATTTCACTCGATTTACGTCATTTCCGTGAAAAACCATCCGTCGGGTTTGATTTTTTGCGCGTTTTCATGTAAACTAAAAGATAACCATGCCTCTGTGTTTTTTGGCACACAAAACGGCCCTGAAATGCAAACGGATGGTAGAAAGACTTCTGAATATAACGGAGTGTAACGATAAACGATGACGATAGTAAGTCCTTCGATCCTGTCTGCCAACTTTGGCAACCTGGGTGCAGACTGCCGTACCGTGCTGGATGCCGGTGCACAGATGCTGCATTATGACGTGATGGACGGCCACTTTGTGCCCAACATCAGCTTCGGCGTTCCGGTGCTCAAAAGCCTGCACAAGGCCCTGCCGGATGCCTTCTATGACGTGCATCTGATGATCAGCCACCCGCTGCAGTATGCAGAGCCCTTCATCAAGGCGGGCGCAACGCTGTACAACTTCCACCTCGAGTGCGAGGATGATATCCGCCAGACGCTGGACGCCGTCAAGGCATTGGGCTGCAAGGCCGGCCTGACCATCAAGCCGGGCACGGCCCCGGAGGCGCTGGCCCCCTATCTGGACGAGCTGGACCTTGTGCTGGTCATGAGCGTGGAGCCGGGCTTCGGCGGGCAGAAGTTCATGCCCAGTGCCCTGGACAAACTGCGCTGGCTGAAGGCGGAGCGCGAGAAGCGCGGGGCCCACTACCTGCTGGAAGTGGACGGCGGTGTGGACGATACCACCGCGCCGCTGTGCGTGGAAGCCGGAGCCGATGTTCTGGTGGCAGGCAGCGCCGTGTTCGGTGCGGCTGACCCGGCGGCCGCTGTGCGCCGTCTGGCCGCCCTGTGAGAGGAGCTGCCCTATGGATGAAACTCTGATCCAGGAGCAGGAACTGCAGCTGGAAAAAACCGGCAGGTACTATGAGCACATCTGCTGGATGACCATCCCGCTGCTGTGCATGTCCTGCTACCTGTACGGTCTGCGGCCGCTGCTGCTGTGCGCGGTGGCGGTGCTCACCGGCAACCTGTGCGACCGCCTGGTAGCGCTGCTGCGCAAGCGCGTGTACCAGGCAAAAGACCTTTCCAACGAGAGCTTTGCGCTGGTCATCGCCCTGCTGATGCCGGCCACCGTGGATATCTATGTTCTGGTGGCGGCGGTGCTGGCAGGCGTGCTCATCGGCAAGGAAGCATTCGGCGGCTACGGCAGCTATCCCTTCAACCCGGCTGCCGTGGGCTATGTGGTGGCCGCGGTATCCTGGCCGGAACAGGTGTTCCGCTATCCGCAGCCCTACACGGACATCCCGCTGTGGGACGTTTCCGGCGTGGCGGTTTCCAGCGCGGTGGAAGATACCCTGCGCAGCGGCGGTATGCTGAACCTCAGCTCGCTGGCGCTGGGCCTGGGCGAATACGCCGCCCCCATGGGCACCGGAGCAGCCCTTATCATTCTGGCCTGCGGGCTGTTCCTCTGGGCGCAGAAGGATACCCGCCTCAGTGCCTCGGTGAGTTTCCTGCTCACCTGCGGGCTCATTGCCTTTGTGTTCCCCCGGCAGGCGGGCCTGGCCGACAGCGCCGTGCTGACGAGCGCTCTGCCGCGTCTGCAGTGCGTGCGCGATGAGCTGCTCACCGGCGGCACCTTCTTCAGCGCGGTATTTCTGCTCAATGAGCCGTATACCTGCGCCCACCACCGGCTGGGCCGCATCCTGTACGGTGTGCTGGTGGGCGCCGTGTGCATGGGCTTCCGCTATTACGGTGTGTACGAGACTGGCGTGTGCTTTGCGCTGCTGGTTGTCAACAGCATTTCCGGCTGGATGGACCGCACCGAGACCCACCTCTACGGCCTGCTGCGCCATCTGCCCCGGGCCGGGAAGGAGGCAGCGGAATGAGAAAAGCAACGGCGGAACTGATCCGCAAAGATCCTGAAAAATTTGCCCACCATGACCGCGTGTTCCTGAACAACCCTGTGGTCATGCAGGGCATGGGCCTGGCCCCGCTGGTGGTGCTTGCCACCACGGGCCAGAACGCCCTGATGCTGGCCGTGGCCGTGGCCCTGCTGCTCACGCCCTCGCGGCTGCTGGCCTGCCTGCTGAGCCGGGCCTTCCCGCTGAACAGCGAGCGCCCGGACCGCACCGAGCTGCAGAAAAAGCTGCTGCCGCGTGCACTGGTCTACAGCCTGAGCGCGGCTGTGGTGTATCTGGCCGTGTACCCCATCCTGAACCTGCTCTTCGGCACTGACCTGCTGGCGCTGGGCATCTACCTGCCCATGCTGGTGGTGGAGCCGCTGCTGACCTACCGCTTCGGCCGCGTGCAGGAGACGGTGCACAAGGCCCTTTCCAAGGGCGTGCGCATCACGGTGGGCTATGCGCTGCTGCTGCTCCTGCTGGGCTGTGTGCGCGAGTGGCTGGCACAGGGCACCGTGTTTGGTGCACCGCTCAGCCGCCCGGTGCTGCCCATGGCCAGTATGCCGGCCGGCGGCTTCATCGTGCTGGGCGTGCTGTGCGCTGTGTGGCGTGCGCTGGCAAAGCACCGCCGCACCTACCTGCAGAAGGAAGCGCAGGCCCTGCTGGCTGTGCGTGACCAGACCGAAAAGGAGGCGGACCAGAACCGATGAAAGATGTTGTGACCACCTCTGTGGTGTTCTTCGGCTATGCAGTGCTGGCCATCTTTGCCCAGAACGCTATTTTTACCCGTGCGCTGGGCGTTTCCCGCCTGGTGCAGCTGGTTGGCGATGACCGCACCAGCAGCGCGCTGTTCTGCGCCATGCTGTGCGTTATCCAGGTGCTGGTGGCCCCGCTGGCCTGGTATGCCGGCAGCTGGATCGCCCCGCTGCCCAACCGTGCGCAGCTGCGCCCGCTGGTGTATGTGCTCAGCCTGGGCGTGGCGTGCATCCTGCTGCATCTGGTGCTGACGCTGCTGCGGCGCTTCCCGTACCGGGACGCGCTGCTGCGCATCATCCCGCTGGCCGGTATGAACAGCTGCGTGCTGGGCACCGTGCTGGTGGAGCGTACGCAGAGCTTTACCCTGATGCAGTCTCTGGGCTTTGGCCTGGGCAGCGGCCTGGGCTATGTGCTGGCCGTGCTGCTGGTGACGGAGGCCCGCCACCGGCTGCGCAGCAAGGCCATCCCGGAGACGTTCCGCGGCCTGCCCATCACGCTGATTTACATTGGCGTGCTGGCGCTGGCAATCTATGGTTTTACCGGACATTCTGTGATCCTGTAACAAAAGCGCAGGAGGGATGAGAGATTATGCCAAGAAAAACCTATGGAAAACCGTATCATCGGCAAAAGGTGAAACGCTACCACCGCAGCTTCTACAGCCGCGGGGCAAGGATCCGGCGCGGTGTCGGCATTGCGGTGCTGGTGGCAGCGGTGCTGGCAGCGGCGTGGTTTGCTGCCCCGCATGTGCTGGACTGGGCCACCCACACCTGGTATACCGTGGTGAAGAACCGCGACCTCGAGGCTGAAAGTGCCTCCCGTGCGGCTTCTTCGGCGGCAGCCAGCAGCGCAGCGGCCAGCAGTGCCGCCTCGCAGGCTGCATCTGAGCCGGAGCCGGACGTGCTGGACGGCAAGGCCATCACCGGCGGCAGCTGGGTATCTGTGGAGCTTTCGGCCCTGACGGATGATGCCGCCATCCGGGCTGCTGCAAAGCAGGCAAAAGCCGACGGCGCAGACTATGCGCTGTTCACCTTCAAGGACGCGGATGGCAAGGTCTACTATGCATCTGAGGTGGCCGGTGCCGCCAACGGCATCGTGGCCGACACGGTGGACCCGGCCCGCATTGCAGAGATCTTCCGGGAAGAGGACGTGATCCCGGTGGCACAGCTGGCGGCCTTTACAGACCCCATCGCCGCCTACACGGATACTTCCATGGCCGTGCATTACAACGGCACACAGGTCTGGTTTGATGCCATCAAGGCCAAGGACGGCAAGGCCTGGCTGAACCCGTTTGCTGACACCGCCGTGCAGTATGTCGGGGACCTGGTGGAAGAGCTGCAGGGCATGGGCTTTGAGCAGGTGGTGCTGACGGGCGTGCAGTTCCCGGGCATCTTTACCCGCAAGCAGGACTTCGGCACCGAGAACGGCAAAACGCTGGATGGCCGTGCCGCCCAGCTGCGGGCAGATATCAGCACCTGGCAGACCCGCTTTGACGGCAAGGCCACCCTGTGGTTTGCCTACACGCAGGCCCAGTGCACCGACGGCGGCGACGCTTTGGGTGCCCCGGCCAATACCCTTGGCATGGACAACCTGCTGGTGACGGCGGGCACGGAATTGGATACCGATGCCCGCACGGCTCTGCAGCAGGCTGCCGCAGAGGCCGGGGTGGAGCATGTCGTGGTGAACGACGGCACCAGCTTCCGGTAAACAAAGGCCGGGGCAGGCCCGGTTTGTGCGGCACCGACGCGCGGCGCTGCGTTTTGGAACACTGCAGGATCGGCAGAAAAGCGCGATCCAGAGAGGGAGGAAGTTACTATGAACAAGACATCCTGTTTTGCACCGGCACATATCCTGCTGCCTTCGGAGCAGATCCCGCTGGAACAGTGGGGCTGCATTGCCTGTGACCAGTTCACGAGCGACCGGGAATACTGGCAGCGTGCCGAGCAGACGGCTGCGGGCAGCCCCAGCACCCTCAACCTGATCCTGCCGGAGGTGTATCTGGAAGACAGCGATGTGGACCAGCGTGTGGCGCAGATCCATGCGGCCATGGATGAGTACACCCGCAGTGTGCTTACCCGCAGCGTGGACGGCTTTGTCTATGTGGAGCGCACCGAGCAGAGCGGCGCAGTGCGGCAGGGTCTGGTGGGCAAGGTCGATCTGGAAGCCTACAGCTACCGCAAGGGCGAAAAATGCACCGTGCGCCCCAGCGAGAGCACGGTGGAAAGCCGCATCCCGCCGCGCATGAAGGTGCGCAGCGGTGCCGCGCTGGAAGCGCCGCATATCATGATGCTGGCAGACGACCCGCAGTGCACCCTCATTGAGCCCATTGCAGCCCGCAAGAATGAGCTGCGCAAGGTATACGAGGGCGAATTGATGCTGGGCGGCGGCCACGTTGCAGGCTGGGCAGTGGAAGACCCTGCCCTCATTGCGCAGATCGAAAACGCCCTGGAAGCCCTGGGCAGCCAGGAAGCTTACGACGCCAAATACCCGGATGCCCGCCGCCGTGACCCGCTGACTCTGGCCGTGGGCGACGGCAACCATTCGCTGGCGACGGCCAAGGCCTGCTGGGAAGAGCTGAAAAAGACCCTGACCCCGGAGCAGGCCGAGAATCATCCGGCCCGCTGGTGCCTGGCCGAGGTGTGCAATGTGCACTCGCCGGCCATTGAGATCGAGCCCATCCACCGGGTGCTGTTCAATGTGGACTGCGCGGCGGTGCTGCTGGCCCTCGTCACCTGGAGCGATGAGAACATGGCAGGCTGCTGCTTTGGCGGCAGCAAACAGCAGCCGTTCACGCTGGCAGGCCCCCACATGGCCAACGTGCTCAGCTTTGAAGACCCCACCGAGCCGCTGACCGTGGGCACCATTGATGATTTTATTGAGTATTACCTCAAGCGCCATCCGGAGGCCCGGGTGGACTATGTGCATGATGAACCGGCTGTGCGCGCCCTGTGCAAAAAGGGTGCCGTTGCATTCCTGATGCCGCCGTTTGCCAAGAGCGACCTGTTCAAGGGCGTGGTCATGGGCGGCGTGCTGCCCCGCAAGACCTTCAGCATGGGGCACGCGGAGGAAAAGCGCTATTACATCGAGTGCCGGAAGATCGTAGAATAAAGAAGAACCCTCTCAGTCTCGCATCCGCTCGACAGCTCTCCCGGGAGGGAGAGCTTCCAGTGGAATGGCACACGTTTCCGTTTCCGGGAAAAAGCTCCCACTTCGGGGGAGCTGGCAACGCCGCAAGGCGCTGACTGAGAGGGTGCCGTTCTTCTCGCAGAGAACGGCGGTCATTGATTTACAGGAGAACCATGAATTTTAAAGAACTGAATCTGTCAGCCCCTCTGCTGCGCGCGGTGCAGGAGGCGGGCTATGAGACCCCGTCGCCCATTCAGGCGGCGGCGATCCCGCCGGTGCTGTCCGGGCGGGACCTGATGGGCTGCGCCCAGACCGGTACTGGCAAGACGGCTGCTTTTGCGCTGCCCATGCTCGACCGGCTCACCGCCAATGCCCCCCGCAAAAAGGGCGCGGTGCGCGCGCTCATCCTCACCCCTACCCGGGAGCTTGCCCTGCAGATCGGCGAGAGCTTTGCCGCCTACGGCAAGTATCTGAGCCTGCGCAGCACCGTCATCTTCGGCGGTGTGGGCCAGGCACCTCAGGTGGAAGCCCTCAAAAAGGGCGTGGACATCCTCATTGCCTGCCCCGGCCGCCTGAATGACCTCATCGGGCAGGGCTTTGTGGATCTTTCGAACCTTGAGATCTTCGTGCTGGACGAAGCCGACCGGATGCTGGATATGGGCTTTGTCCACGACGTGAAAAAAGTCATTGCCAAGCTGCCCAAGCAGCGCCAGAACCTGATGTTCAGTGCCACGATGCCCAAAGAGATCGAGCAGCTGGCTGCCGGCATCCTGCGCGACCCCGCCTTTGTCAAGGTGGACCCGGTGTCCAGCACTGTGGAGCGCATCCAGCAGAGCCTGTACCATGTGGAAAAGGGCAACAAGAAATTCCTGCTGCCCTGGCTCATCAAGACGCTGGACCCGCCGGTGGTCAACGCACTGGTGTTCAGCCGCACCAAGCACGGCGCGGATAAGATCGCTAAAGACCTGAACAAACAGGGCATCCCGGCTGCAGCCATCCACGGCAACAAGAGCCAGACCGCCCGCGTCACCGCGCTGGAGGACTTCAAGTCCGGCAAGACCCGCGTGCTGGTGGCCACGGACATTGCAGCCCGCGGCATTGACATCAGCGAGCTGTCCCATGTGTTCAACTACGACCTGCCCGAGGTGCCGGAGACCTACGTGCACCGCATTGGCCGCACGGCCCGCGCCGGTGCAGACGGCACCGCCGTCAGCTTCTGCGCCCCGGAGGAGCAGGAGTATCTGGCCGGTATCGAAAAACTGAACCGCCGACAGATCCCGGTGGTGTCCGGCCACCCGTGGGACGGTGTGCCCGCCCCAGTGCGCCCGGCACCGCCTGTGCGCGGCCGGAAGCCCAAGGCCGAACCGGCAGCGGAGGCAGATCCCGCTGCAAAACAGGAGGCAAAGGCCGGTGCGGCGGCCAAGGCTCCGGCAAAAAAACGGGCGGAAAAAACCGCCTCCAAACCTGAAAATCAGGCTGCAGTCAAGCAGCCAGTCAAAAAAGAGGGATCATCCATGGACGAAAACCAGAAGCGCAACCCCGGCGGCCGCAATGACCGCCGCGCAACCAACAATGCCAGCCCCCGCCCCCGCCGGGAGCAGGCTGCTGCCCCGGCACGCGGCAGCAATGCGCAGCCCAAGTTCGACCCGCACTTTGTGAGTGCGCCGGAGACCACCCCGCTGCGCCCGGCCAAGAAGGCCCCGGCGGCACCCGCTGCCCCGGCCATCCGCAGTGCCGCAGGCCCGAATAACCAGAGTGCCCCGAACGCACAGAACGGGCAGGTCCCCCGCAGCGGCCGCGGCAATCGCAGCGACCGCAATGATCGGAATGAGCGCGGCGACCGTTCTGCCCGCACTGCCAATGCGCAGGGCAGCGGCCCCCGCGGCGCAGGGCGTGCTCCGCAGGCCCCCCGCAGCACTCAGAACAGCAGCCCCGTCCGGGGTGGCAAGCCCGACAGCCGCCGCGGCCGTCAGGCTCCCGTCAAGGACGAGGACCCGGGCCTGGTGCTCATCAGCCGCCGCCCGCCGCAGCAGAAGTTCACCAACTTCGAAGAGTATATGAATGCCCACGGCGGCGCAACGGCCCCCATTGAGGACCACACCAACGACGACGTATGAGCGGGAACAACGAACGATTCGCGCCCTGGCAGTGTCCGCTCTGCGGCGGAGCCCTGACCGGGGATGTCACTCTGAAATGCGAAAAAGGCCACTGCTTTGACCGCGCCAAAGAGGGCTACTGGCACCTGCTGCCGGTGCAGAGTATGCGCACCAAAGCTCCCGGCGACAGCAAGGAGATGGTCGCGGCCCGGCGTGCGTTCCTGAATGCCGGGTATTACGGCATCTTCGGGCAGGCGGCAGGGAAGCTGTGCCTGCAGTACGGCCAGCCTGCGGCCCCGGGACGGGCGCTGCATCTGCTGGATGCAGGCTGCGGCGAGGGCTGGTACGACCGCTGCATTGCGCAGCAGTTTGCCGCAGCGGGAACGCCGCTGCAGCTGGCGGGATTCGATATCGCCAAGCCTGCCGTGCGTCTGGCGGCAAAGGCGCTGCCCACGGCCCGCTATGCGGTGGCATCCAGCTTCAGTCAGCCGGTGCGCACCGGCTGGGCCGATGTGCTGCTCAACTGCTTCTCGCCCTTTGCGCAGGAGGAATTTACCCGTGTGCTGCGCCCGGGCGGACGGATGATCTACGTCGTGCCCGGGGCAGAGCACCTCTACCAGATGAAGGCCGTGCTCTACGAGAAACCCTATAAAAACCCGGTGCGGGAGATCGCCTACCCGGGCTTCCGGGCCATCGGGGAGCGGGAGGTGCAGGGCCGCATCACGGTGCCTGCCCAGCATCTGGAAGCGCTCTTTGCCATGACGCCGTACTACTGGAAGACCCCACGCGATGGTGCCGCCCGCCTGGCGGCCCTGCCGGAGCTGGAAACGGACATCGCATTCCGCTTTCTGGTCTTTGAAAAAGAGTAAACAAAAAAGTTCCTTCCCAATTGGGAAGGAGCTTTTTTCGTTCAGGTCTTGTATTCCATCCAGTGGCCTTTCCAGGCGTAGAGCACCATCAGCGCGGCACCCAGCGCCCAGGAGACCGGGTAGAGGATGAAGATGCCGTCGATGCTGTGGAAGAAGGGGAGCACCCACTGGATCCATACGATGCGGAACAGGCACAGCGAGATCAGCAGCACCACCATGGGCGGCACGCTGGCCCCGGTGCCGCGCACCGCACCGGCCAGCCCGTGCAGGATGCTGAGCAGAAAGTAGAACGGGCAGAACCAGCGCATGGCCGCTTTGCCGAAGGCCACCACGGCTTCGTCCGAGGTGAACAGCCGCATGATGGGGTCCTGCCCCCAGAGCAGCAGCGCGCCGGTGGCGAGGGTGTACAGGATGCCGATGCCCAGCGTGACCCACACGGCCTTCTTCACGCGGCCCAGACGGCCTGCACCATAGTTCTGGCCCACAAAGGTGGTGGCTGCCATGCTGATGCTGCTTACGGGCAGGATGTTGAAGCCATCGATCTTCATGTAAGCGGCAAAGCCTGCCATGGCGGCGGCACCGTAGCTGTTCACGCTGGCCTGCACCAGCACGTTGGAAAAGGAGATGACCATGTTCTGGATGCCGGTGGGCAGGCCCACCCGGATGATGCGGGCGGCCATCTTCGGGTGCCATTTGATCTCCCGCAGGGTGACGCGGTAATCATCGTCCACCCGCATGAGAAAGCGCAGGCTCAGCACGCAGGAGACCAGCTGGCTGATGTCCGTGGCAATGGCGGCACCGGCCACGCCCATGCGCAGGCCCACGATGAGCACAAGGTCCAGGATGATGTTGGTCACGGAGGCCCAGGCCAGATAGATGAGCGACCGGCGGGAGTTGCCTGCCGCGTTCAGGATGCCGGCGGCCATATTGTACACGACGCTGAACAGCACACCGCCGAAGTAGATGCGGATGTAGGTCACAGCGTCGTTCAGCACCTCGGCGGGGGTGTTCATCCATACCAGCAGCGCCCGCCCGCAGGCCACGCCGCCGATGGTCAGGATCAGGCCCATCACCACCGAGATGGCCAGTGCCGTGTGAACCGACTCCTGCACCTCTTTGTGGTCTTTGGCCCCAAGGAACTGGCTCACCACCACGCCGGCACCCACGGCCACGCCCTGGCTGAAGCCGATGAGCAGGTAGATGGGGGAACCGCTGGAACCCACCGCTGCCAGCGCGTTGGCACCCACAAAGTTGCCCACGATGATGGAATCGGCGGTGTTATACATCTGCTGCAGCAGGTTGCCGAGGATCAGCGGCACGGCAAACAGCAGCAGGCATTTCACAATGCTGCCCTCGGTCATCCGTGCGGATTTGGAGGGCGTTTCAACAGAAGTTGCCACGGGAAAAGTCTCCTTCTTTTTATACTGTTTATCTAAATAACATACCACAGAATCCGGCAAAATACAACGATGCCGGACACAGGCGGCCAAATGGCCCTATGATACAAAGGAGTTTGGCCGGATTGCATCAGGACAAAGGCAGCTGTTGGTTCTGATTTTCAATGTCGATGCGAACTGCCTCTGCATCCAGGTCGCGCCGATACCAGTAAGTCCTTCGATTGGGAATCTGCCCGAGCATCAGGGTGTTCAGCTGCAAAGCTTCCCGCGCGCGGCGCATCGTCCGCTCTGAAAAGCCGAAGCGGGCGCACAGGCGCTCCACCTCTGTGTATTCCACCCACCCTACAAAGCTGAGGGAGCGATCCAGCAGTTCCATCGCAGCCCGCAGTGTGTTGGGCTGCCGGGTGCGGGCACCAGCTGCCTCGCCGGTCTGCTGGATAATGCGGTCTGCGGTCAGGTCTACCGGGCCGTCGTAAGCCAGTGTTCCATCCGGCAGAATGTGGTAGCCCTGGCTTTCCCCGGGGATGCCGAGGCTGTTTTTAGCGTGGGCAAATACCCGGGTGTCCGGGTGGTCGGGGTCCCGCCCGGCAATGAGGATGCTGCGTGCGGCATTTCGGAAGTCACTGGAGCCCAGCAGCCGGTCCAATGCACTGCAGATGCCCGGGCCGGGCTTGGACATGTGACTGATGAGCAGCACGGCCATATCCAGTTCTTTCGCCAGTGCGCTGAGCCTGTCCAGCAAAGGGCGCACCTGTTCGGCACGGTTCATCTGCACACCCGGGCCAAGATAGCTCTGGATAGGGTCAAAAATCACGAGATCCGGCTGATAGGTACGGCAGAGGGAGAACAATGCTTCGTCTCCCATGCAAAGGTTGGCTCCGGACTGAAAGTAGATACGGTCCAGGTCAGCGCCCATCTGCTCAGCGCGGGGGCGCAGCACCTTGTTGGGGTCATTTTCAGCGGTAAGATAAAAAATGGTGCAGTGCTTTGCAGGGGCTTCCGGGCAAGGCTCCTTGTCTGCAAAAGGCAGGCTGCGCCCGGCACTGAGAGCTGCGGCAATATCCAGCGCAAGGCTGGTTTTGCCAGCACCGGATACACCGCCCAGAATGGACACCATGCCTCGCGGCAGATAGGGGCGCAGCAGATATTCTGGCGTTTCCGGCGCAAATGCGCTGGCGGGCAGGATGCGGGGGCGGTGGGCTTCCCTGGCAGCACGGGCTTCCCGCTGTTGGTGCTCTTCTGCAGCAAGGCCCTCCCGGACGAACTGCTCCTGTGCGTGCTGTACAAAGCCCTGCGGGTCTTCCTGCAGGCGGGCACCGCAGTCGGTGTACCAGCTTTCGGCCCGGGCCGCGGGCAGCCGACGGCTGTATAGCTGGCCTTTGAGCAGGTCCAGCGCTTCCTGGCGGCGCGGCCCCGTAAGGGCATACACCAGAGTTACCGTGTAATCGCTGAGCAGCTGGGCATCCGGTGCATGTTCCAGATGGCGGCACAGCTCTACATAGGCTTCGTGCTCCCGCTGCATGGATGCGCGGGAAAGGGATTCGCAATGTGTCATAGCATACCTCCTGTATGTTTTTTTCTTCAGCATACATCCAAAGAGGCTGCTTTTCCAGTGTGTACTTTTTCAGGCCGTTTTTGGTTCTGTTGAAAACGACAAAACTGTACGTATCATCGAATGATTGCGCTCAAAATGGAGCGCTTTTTTGATGCAGAAAACCGAAGAAACCTGCCACTTTTGTTGCGCTGGGCACTTTTGCTGTGTTACAATAGAAAAAACGACAGGAAAGGCTGGTGCATTTTGTGCAGCAGATCGTGATTTTGGGCGGCGGAGCCGCCGGGCTGGCGGCAGCGCTGGCCGCTGCGCAGACAGACCCTTCGGCCCGTGTGACGGTGCTGGAACGCAACCCGCGCGTGGGCAAAAAGCTGCTGGCCACCGGCAATGGCCGCTGCAACCTGGATAACGAAGAAAGCGCGAAGGCACGTTATTTTACGGCGGACCCCGCCGCGCTGGGCCCGCTGCAGCAGGCCGTGAATGCAGCTGACCCGCTGGGCTGGTTCCGGAGCCTGGGGCTGTACACCCGCGCGGATGACGAAGGGCGCATCTATCCCTATTCCAACCAGGCGGCGGATGTGCTGGCGCTGCTGGAAGGCCACCTTGCAAAGCGGCAGGTGGAGCTGCGCACCGGCTGCCGGGTGCTGACCCTGAGCCAGAACCGGGGCGGCTACACGGTGCTGGCCGAGAACGCCAAAGGTGGCACCGAGCATCTGCGGGCGGATGCAGTGATCTGCGCCATGGGCGGCGAAGCCGGGCCGCAGTTCGGCACGGACGGCTTCGGGACAAAATTCGCGGCCCAGTGCGGCGGCAGGCTGGAACCGCTGTACCCCTGCCTGACGGCCCTGCAGTGCGCAAGGCCCAACAAATCGCTGGCGGGCATCCGGGCCAAGGCCCGCGCCGCCCTGCTGGATGGCACCCACGTGCTGGCCGAGGAGCTGGGCGAAGTGCAGTTTACGGACTACGGCCTCTCCGGCATCTGCATCATGCAGCTGTCCGGGTATCTGGCCCCCGGCCGCGGGCCGAAAAAGCCTGCGGTGGAGCTGGACCTTTTCCCGGCACTGCCGGAGCAGGAACTGGCAGCCCTGTTCACCGCCCGTCTGCCGCAGCTGGCCGGGAACAGCCCGGCGGACTTCTGGTGCGGGCTGCTGCACGCCAAGCTGGGCCGGGCGCTCTGGGCAGCGGCAAAGCTGCCGGACAAAGACCCGCACATGCTGCCGGTGCAGAGCTGGCAGGTGCTGGCCCACACCGCCAGGCACTGGCGCTTTGAAGGGCTGACGCCCTGCGGCTGGAAGCAGGCACAGGTGACCGGCGGCGGCTTATCCCTCAACGAGCTGGAACCGGATTTCCAGTTCAAAGGCTGCCCGGGACTGTATTTTGTGGGCGAAACGCTGGACTGCACTGGCCCCTGCGGCGGGTTCAACCTGCACTGGGCCTTCGGCAGCGGCCTGGTGGCCGGGCGGAGCGCCGCAGCACGGCGGAAAAAGAAAAAATAAAGAAACAACGCGCCATCCTCTCAAAAGGTGGCGCGTTGTGTTTTACTCTTCCATCTGCTTTGCGAGGAAGGCGGCGGCAACCGAGACGGCTTTCTGCTGTGCAGGGTCGGGCCGGGCGGAGCGATCCTCCGTCAGCAGGCCCACAGACCCGATGACGTCCCCTGCCGCCACGATGGGCGCGGCGCACAGCAGCGCCCGGGTGCTGCCCTCGCAGGGCAGAACGGCACGGTCCGTGCTGCCGTCATGGTCAAAGGGCTTGCGGCTCTCCATCAGCTTTTCCAGCGGCTGGCTCACGCTGTGGTCGGTCAGCTCCCGGCGGCCGGAACCGCTCACGGCAAGGATGTGGTCCTGGTCTGACACAAAGGCCGTGAGGGCAAAGGTGCGGCTGAGCACATCCGTATACTGTGCGGCGGCGTTGCCCAGCTCCCCGATGGGCGAATACTTCTTGAAGATCACCTCGCCGTCTCCGGTGGTGAAGATCTCCAGCGGGTCGCCCCGGCGGATACGCTGGGTGCGGCGGATCTCCTTGGGGATGACCACCCGGCCCAGCTCGTCGATGCGGCGCACGATGCCTGTTGCTTTCATGGTGTGTTTCCTCCTTTGTTTCCATTCAGCGGGTATTGTCCCTAGTATCTGTCAAAAGGGGGAATTTATACCGTGTGCAGGGCACCGCAAGAAGAAACTGCAAATGCAGGGCAGGACGCCCCTCTTGAAAACGGAACATCCTTTCGATATAATTTTACATTGGAGAGTATTGGAAAAAGGAGGAAGCCCCGTATCATGAGTGATTTGCTGTGGTCTGAACATGAAGCTGAGTTCCAGCAGGTTGTGGATGCCGCATACCGGTATGAATGCACCGCCTACCCGGAGTATTATGCACACCTCAGCCCCAAGGTAGAGCGCATCATTTACCGCGATACCCGCTATAACGCCGATTTTCTGTACACGTCCTGCCTGCTGCAGGATGACCGGGTGATGGAAGATTACGCCCGCTGGCTGTATGTGCTGCTGGCTTCCATCCTGAAAGACCGCCAGCTGCCCACCACCACGGCAGAGTATGTGGCGGACAACTTTGTGGCCCTGCGCCACGGCGTGGAGGCCGCTGCCCGCGAAGAGGCAAAGCCCCGCCTGCGGCATCTGCTGGATGTTGCCGTGGCAAGCGTGGCAGCGGCAGCCAAAGAGCCGCTGCCGGAGAAGATCCCGGAGCACCCCTGCCGCTATGAGCCGCAGGTGCAGGCCTACATGGACAGCCTGCTGCGAAAGGACAGCCGCAAGTCCATGCTGCTGGTCAGGCAGTTCACCGAGCAGGGCATCCCGCTCAACGACCTGTACGTGGAGATCCTGGCCGAGAGTATGCGCCGGGTGGGCCAGCTGTGGCACACCAACCGGATCACCGTGGATACCGAGCACTACTGCACCTCGGTCACCCAGATGGCCATGGCGCAGATGTACCCCGGCCTGTTCGATACCGCCCGCCGCAACCGCACCCTGCTGTGCGCCTGCCCGGGCAACGAGCTGCACGAAATGGGTGCCCGCATGGTGGCGGACCTGTTTGAGAACGACGGCTGGGACAGCATCTATCTGGGCGCTGCCGTGCCGGAAGATTCTCTGCTGGAAGCTGTGCGCGAGAACGAGCCTGACCTTATTGCTCTGTCTGTGACCATGCCGCAGCACCTGATGCCCTGCAGAGATGCCGTTCTGGCCCTGAAAAAAGCCTTCCCAGACTGCAAGGTGGCCGTGGGCGGCCGTGCCTTTCAGGTCGCGGACGGACTGTGGAAGCAGTGGCCCGTGGATGTTTATGCACCCGATGCCCGGGACCTGTTGAAGGAAGCGGATGCCTTATTTGCCTGATGAACGATGAAAAAGTACGCGATCTTTCTCTGTGATGCGGAGTGGCGCATCCTGAAAACGCTGCATCTGGACCCGGGTTCGCCCCAGCCGGAGAAATATCTGACTGCCTCGCTGGCGGACCCGTCTGTCCTGCAGGAACTGCCTGCACAGAACCAGCAGGCGCTCACACTGCGCCTGCGCAACGGGCAGATGGTACCGGCCATTCTGTGCCGCTACCCGAAGCGCTGGCTGGTGTTCCTGGTAGAGGTGAGCAGCCAGGAGGACTTTGTCACGTTTTCCACGGTATACATGCGCTGCACCGCCTGGGCGGAGGAAGCGTTCCGGGAGTACCAGGACGGCTACTTCCAGATCCAGCAGATGAACAACCGGCTCATCAACTCGCAGCGGGCGCTGACCCAGAGCAACCGGCGGCTGAAGCGCGCGCTGGATGATATCCGGCAGGCCAATGACCTCATCACCCTGCTGGAACAGGATGAGCAGACCGGCCTGCTGCGTGCACCGGCCCTGCACCGCCGGGCCAACCAGAAGCTCTCGGCAGAGCCGGGGAGGACATTTGACTTCATCGCGCTGGAGATCCACTCCCTGCGCATGGTCAACGAACTGTTCGGGCATAAGATGGGCAGCCGCCTGCTGCAGGATGCGGCCCTGTTTCTGGGCGGCATCCCCGGGATGGAGCAGGGGCTGCTGGGCCACTTTGCAGGCAATGCGTTCCTGGTGTTTGCACCCGGTGAACTGCGGCTTTATGAAACCATCCAGCAGGAGCTGACGGCCTATCTGAAAGGCTATCCGCTGCCGGCACAGCTGCGGGTGCGGATGGGCATCTGCACTGCGGCAGGCGGTACGGCATCCTCAGAAGAAATGTATGACCGCGCCCGGCTGGCGCTGGACAGCATCCAGGGCAAGCCCGAGGAGACACGGGCCTTTTTTACCGATGAGCTGCACGAAAAACTGCTGCTGCAGCACAGGGTGCTGGACAGCCTGCCCGAGGCCATCCGGAACGGGGAAGTGCAGCTCTATCTGCAGCCCAAAGTACAGCTGACGGATGGTGCCGTCATCGGTGCGGAAGCGCTGGTGCGCTGGTTCCACCCGGAACTGGGGTTCATCTCCCCGGCGGTGTTCATCCCGGTGCTGGAAAAGGAGAATGCCATCTACCCGCTGGATCGCTTTATCTGGGAAAAGGCCTGCGAGGTGCTGCACAAGCGCGACCTGCAGGGCCTGCCCAAACTGCGGGTGTCGGTCAATGTGGCCCGCAACGATTTTTACCAGCCCGACCTGCTGGAATTTCTGGAACACCTCATCAAGACCTATGAGCTGGAGCCGGACCAGCTGCGGCTGGAGATCCTGGAACGCGCCTATGTGAACGATTCTGCCCGCCTGCAGCAGGTGCTCACGAGCCTGCGGGAGCATGGCTTCTGCATTGAGATGGACGATTTCGGCGTGGGGGAATCCTCGCTGGCGATGCTGGCAGATGTGCCGGTGGACGTCATCAAGCTGGACCGCACCTTTCTCATCTCGGCGGAGCAGAACCCCCGCCATGTGGAGGTCATCCGCTGCATCATCCAGCTTGCCCGTACGCTGGACATCGGCATCATTGCCGAGGGCGTGGAAACGCCGGAGCAGGCGCAGCTGCTGCTCTCGCTGGGCTGCAACCATGCACAGGGCTTCCTCTATGGCCGCCCGCAGCCCGCCGAGAATTTTTTGAAGTAACCATATTGTGAAAAAGGCAAAGCCGGTGCGACCGCAGTCGTACCGGCTTTGCCTTTTTAAAACACCGCTGCCCCGCCCGCCGGGGATAGGTTCGGCAGACAGGGCAGCGGTGCTTGTATAAGTTAAGGTTTGAGGGTATCAGTGCTTTTCGCCTTTGGGCAGCAGGCCGGCGCGCTCCAGAGCCGGACGCAGGGCCAGATACAGGATGACGGCGCAGGCAGTGGAGGCCACGCTGTTCACGAAGGTGACGCCGCCGGCGATCTTGGTCAGCGCCTGGGCCACGGTGTATTCCTGGCCGAAGATGTACACGTTGCGGAAATAGCCCAGGAACGGATCGGTGAAGACGTTCAGCAGCAGGCCGGAACCGGCAGCCACGATGACCTTGACCAGATATCCGGCGCTGTGCTTGTCCAGCTCGCGCAGCTTGAAGGCCTTGTGGGCCACGGCACCGCAGGTGATGCCGATGATGAACTTCAGCACGAAGGTGGTCACGGCATAGCCGGGGTCACCGGCCAGAATGTCTGCTAAGGCCAGGCCGATGGCACCGGCCAGACCGCCGGAGACACCGTCCAGCAGCAGGGCGGTCAGGGCCGTGAAGGTGTTGCCCAGGTGGAACGAGGAGCCGCCGTAGAACGGCACCCGGAAGAACAGGTAGGCGACCAGGCTCAGGGCGGCCATCACGCCGGTGAGGGCCAGTTCCTTGGTGGTAAAGGTGCGCTTGTACAGCACACTTGCAAACACGATGAGAATGACAACGACTGCCAGCAGCAGCCACATTGCAGTGGTAGACATGATATACTTCCTCCCAACAAAGATCCGCACGGGCCCTGGTTTCCGGTTTCAGGGCGGATTACCCATCAAACTACTTGACATTTGGGTGTCCGGCGGGTATGCTCCTATTATACGCAGAACTGGCACCATGAAAATACCCAGAATAAAGATTTTTTATGGGGCCAGTTTGCCGCAATGCCCAAAGGGAGGAAATCGTTTATGGTGCATTTGACCACAGCGCTGGACCCGGCGTCCGGCGTGCCGCTGTACGAGCAGCTCTATCGCAGCCTTGCCGCCGAGATGCGCAGCGGGGTGCTGGCGGCGGGCACCCGGATGCCCGGCAAGCGCCGGCTGGCGGCGGAACTGTCTGTGTCCGTCAACACGGTGGATGCCGCATACCAGATGCTGGCGGCGGAGGGCTATCTGGCCTCCCGTGAGCGCAGCGGCTTTTATGTACAGGAATACCTTGCCCTGCCGCAGAGCCCGGCGGCAGCTCTGCCGGGGCCGGAGCCGCCTGCACCGGCTGTTCTCCCGGCAGACCCGCCCGTGCGGTACGACCTTTCCACCCGGGGCGTGGACGCGGGGCTGTTTCCCTTCAAGACCTGGGCGCGGCTGCAGAAAGAGCTGCTGTACGCCTCACCGGAACTGCTGAGCCACGGTGACGCACAGGGCGACCTTGCCCTGCGGCAGGCGCTGGCCGATTACTTATCCGAGTACCGGGGCGTGCAGTGTGCCCCGCACCAGATCGTGGTGGGTGCCGGACTGGAATATCTGCTGGGCCTGCTGGCCCCGCTGCTGCCCGGCCTGACGGCTGTGGAAAACCCCGGCTACCCCCGCGCCCGGCAGGTGCTGGAAAACAACGGCGTGCGCTGCTGCTGCCTGCCTGTGGATGCGGACGGCCTCTCACTGGAAGCGCTGTCCGCCTCCGGGGCATCGGTGTGCTACGTCACGCCCAGCCACCAGTTCCCCACAGGAGTCACCATGCCGGCGGGACGCCGGGCCGAGCTGCTGCACTGGGCGGCCCGCTGCCCGGGCCAGCGCTATATCATTGAGGACGACTACGACTCGGAATTCCGCTTTGATACCCGCCCACTGCCCAGTCTGCAGGGCATGGCCGGGGCGGACGGCCCGGTGGTCTACCTCTCTACCTGCTCGCGCAGCCTGGCCCCGGGCATCCGCATTGCCTACATGGTGCTGCCGGAGCACCTGCTGCCCGCCTGGCACCGGGCTTACCATCTGTATTCCGGCACGGTCAGCCGCTTTGAGCAGCAGACGCTGGCCCGGTTCATCAACGAGGGCTATTTTACCCGGCATCTGGCCCGGGAGCGTGTGGCCTACAAAGCCCGGCGGGACGCCCTGTGTGCAGCGCTGAACCGTGCATTCTCCCCGCGGGAACTGACCCTTGCGGGCCTGCACACCGGCCTGCACCTGCTGGCCACCCTGCACGATGCTCCGCCGGACGAGGCCCTGCGGCAGGCGGCCCGGCAGCAGGGGGTGCGGCTCAGCCTGCTGAGCGATTACGACCTGACCGGTGCAGCCCGCCCGGCGGCGGGTACGCTGGTGCTGGGTTACGGCTCGCTGGAAGATTCTGCCTGCGCCTCGGTGGGCGAAACGTTGAAAAAGGTCTGCAGCGCGGCACGGGAGTCCTCCGTCACCGCGTAGCGCCCGGCTTTGGCATCCCAGCTGCCGGGCAGGACATCCGCCTGCACGGCAGCATCGTTGTTGGCCAGGAACTCCAGCGTGCGTTCCAGCGTATCCAGGTCAAGGGCGGTCAGGTCAGTGAGCAGGGAAGTGCTCACCTTGCGCAGGGACGCCGGGAGATTTGCGGGCAGCAGGTCAAGGTTCTGCCGGAAAAAGGCGTCCCATACCGCCGCCCGCGCAGCGGCCCGGTGCGCTGCCGGAAAGCGGCCGTCCGCATCCAGCCCGGTCAGCAGGGTATGGGCATCCCCGGCAGAAAGGCCCTCCACCCCGGTGCTCAGCCCGGCCCGGGCAAGTTCCGCCGCCGGGAAGGCCCCGCTGAACCCCACCCGCACCGGGCCGTACCGGTCAGCCAATTGCTCCAGCACGGCGGCGGAAAAAGCCAGGTAACGAGTGTTCTCCGGCAGGGGCAGCGCCTCGGCCAGGGCCTCCCGGCAGCGGGCAGGCCCGGCGGAAGCATAGCACTGCTGCAGGGCGGCGGGCTGCTGTGCAAAGGAGACTTCCGTCTCCCCGGGCAGGGCCAGCAGGTGGATGCAGTTCTGGCTGGCGTTGAGATACACCAGCACAAAACCCGGCTGCTCACCGGCGGTGCACACCAGCACCATGAGCTGGTCGGTGGCTTTGGGCAGCTGCACCGGGATGCCCTGCTCACTCCGTGCGGCCTGCCGCAGCTGGCTGCGCAGCCGCTGCCGGCTCAGCAGTACGGTGCCGCCCACCAGCGGCAGCAGCACCAGAAGCGCGGCCCCCAGTGCCGCCCAGAACGGCTTCCAACCCGTATGGCGCATAAGATCCCCACCTTTCGGCGGGAGTATGGGCCAAAAGCGGCAAAGTCATACCAGAACAAACTTCATCTTCCGGTATCTGGGATGAAACTCCGCCATAAAATATAGGGAACTGCTTGCGCCAGGCGGAAAAATATGGTATAGTTTTCCTGTCGCGCACGGCTGTGCGTGTGGGAAGAACTAAAATGACGTGCAGGAAAAACGACGCCTGCACTCTGGAGAAGCCCGGGGTTCCGGGTGCCGAAGGTGTAAGGCCGCGGGCTGCGGCTGTATCTCTCAGGCAAAAGGACAGAGCATCGTCTGCTGCGGCCCGGGGCATTCTGCCGGGCGCACAACTTCAAATGCTGACTTTTGCGGGCAGAGCCTTGGGCGGTTCTGCCCGCGTTTTGTTTTTCAGAGGGAGAGAGGGAGGAACGGATCAAATGGAGTGGATCACGCAAGTCAACAATGTCATCAACGGCATCGTGTGGGGCCCGGCGGGCCTTGCGCTGCTGTTCTGCACTGGCCTGTGGATGAGCCTGCGCACCGGCTTTTTCCAGTTCCGCAAGATGGGCTACTGGCTCAGGCATACCATTGGCGCCATCTTTACCAATAAGGATGTTACGGCCCACACCAGCAAGGAGGATATGGCCATCAGCCAGTTCCAGAGCATGTGCACGGCGCTGGCGGGCACCATCGGCACCGGCAACATCGTGGGTGTGGCCACGGCCATCGTCTCCGGAGGCCCGGGGGCCATCTTCTGGATGTGGGTCATGGCCCTGCTGGGCATGATGACCAGCTTCTCCGAGAACGTGCTGGGTGTTTACTACCGCCGCAAGAATGAAAAAGGCGAGTGGTCCGGCGGTGCCATGTATTACCTGACCGATGGCCTTGGTGCAAAGAAAGGCTGCAAAACGCTGGGCAAGGTGCTGGCCGTGCTGTTCGCCTGCTTCTGCATTCTGGCCTCCTTCGGCATTGGCAACATGAGCCAGATCAACTCCATTGCCGGCAACATGAATGTGGCCTTCGGTGTGCCGACCGTCGTCACCGGCCTTGCTTTGATGGTGGTCACAGCCCTCATCGTCATCGGCGGGTTGAAGCGCGTTGCCGCCGTCACCGAGAAGCTGGTGCCGCTCATGGCCCTGTTCTACATTGCAGGCGCACTGATCATCGTGGTGCTGCACGCGGGCAATATCCCGGCGGCGTTTGCCGCCATCTTCCGGGGTGCCTTTCACCTGAATGCCGCCGGCGGCGGTGCGCTGGGCTACGGCATCAGCCAGACCATCACCTGGGGCTTCAAGCGCGGCGCGTTCTCCAATGAGGCGGGCCTCGGCTCGGCGGTCATGGTCAACTCGGCCTCCAACGTCAAGGAGCCGGTGCATCAGGGCATGTGGGGCGTGTTCGAAGTCTTCGCAGACACCATTGTGGTCTGCACCCTGACGGCACTGGTCATCCTGACCACCGGTGTGGTGGATCTGGAAAGCGGTGCCGTGCTGGCCGGTGTGCAGGACAACGCCCTTGTGGGCCAGGCCTTTACCGCCGCTTTCGGCAGTTTCGGCCCCAAGTTCATCGCCATTTCCATCCTGCTGTTTGCCTACTCCACGACGCTGGGCTGGAGCCACTACGGCACCAAGGCGGTGGAGTACCTGTTTGGTACGGCCGGAAGCCGCATCTATAAAGTAGTGTTCGTAGGCATGACGGTGGTCGGTGCCACCATGAAGCTGGGCCTTGCATGGGACCTGTCCGATACCTTCAACGGCCTGATGATGATCCCGAACCTCATCGGCGTGCTGGCACTCTCCGGCACCGTGGTCGCCATCACGAAGAACTACCTGGACCGCAAGGTAAAAGGCAGGGACATCGAGCCTATGTGGTCGGCCTTTGCCGAGTACCAGAAGGAAGAAGAGGCCGAGGCCGCACAGGAGGAAGCCGAGCTGCGGAAGGCTGTGAACGAGTAAATAAGCCTTATTATAAAGAGAACACCCCCGCCCGTACAGTGCGAATGTTGTACAGGCGGGGGTGATTGCATTCTATGGTTGCGTTTCGACAGACTTTATGGTATTGTTATCTACGAGGGCGCTGTACCCTGCAGACAAAAGGCGGCTCTCCTTACCGGATGCACCTGGGTGCCCGGTAGGGCGGCTTTTCTTTGAGTTTTGCTCCCCCGGACGCTCAAGGGCGGAAAGGGGGGATGCTTCATGACGTTTGAGCAGTTCATCCTGTTGGCTTCGCTCATCGGCGGAACCATCGTGGGGACGTTCGAGATTACATGGAAGATATCCGAAAGCATTCATGACAAAAAGAAAAGATGACCGCCCACGACTTCCAATCCGTGCGGTCATCTTTCTTGATCTACTGGTAAGGAACTAGCCGTCTTGCAGGCCAGCGCCTTCTTCATTTATAGTATAGACAACCTAGCCCTGCTTGTCAAGCAGGGCTTTTTGTTTTGTGGGGACAGTTATGACAGAATTATGAATCTTTCAAAACATTTTTGCAAAGCCCTTGACAGCACTGAAAAATTGGCTATAATGGTCTTAGCACTCAGGAACAAGGAGTGCTAAACATCCAAGCGAAAGCAAAAAGGAGGCAGGCGCTATGACGATGGATGCACGCAAGCAGCGAGTCTTGCAGGCGATCGTGGCGCTGTATGGTCTCGAGGGAGAGCCCGTTGGCAGCAGCGTGCTGGCAAACTACTTTGACATGGCAGTGTCCAGTGCCACGCTTCGCAACGAGATGGCAGCACTGACAAAGCTGGGGCTGCTGGAGCAGCCGCATACCAGTGCAGGCCGCGTGCCCAGTGCCAAGGGCTACCGTTATTATCTGGATAATCTGCTGACCGATGATCAGCCGCTGGACCGTGTGACCCGCGCCCGTGTAGATGCGGTGTTTGCCAGCCTGGATCACGAGCCGGAAAAGCTCGCCCAGGGCGCGGCCAAAGCGCTGGCCGCCATCAGCGGCTGCACAGCAGCCGTCAGCACCCCCTGCGCCGAGGACCTGTGCATCGCCCATTACGAGGTGGTGCAGGTGGGCCGCAGCGCGGCAGCGGTGCTGGCTGTTACCACAGCCGGTTACGTCCGCACCCGTGTGGCGCGGGTGCGCAGCGGCCTCTCGCGGGAGAACGCCGCAGCGCTGGCTGCGCTGCTCAACCGCAACCTCACCTTTGTAGCGCCGGTGGATCTTTCCTCCCGGATGCTTGCAGAGCTGTGTGCGCAGATCAGCCCGGAACTGGTTCCGGTCATCAGCGCAGCAGCCGCCATCCTGCAGGATTCCACCACGCCGCATGTCTTCCTGGGCGGCGAGCAGTACCTGCTCGACTGGCCGCAGCTGGACGGCAAGGTGGGCGACATCCTCACGCTGCTGAACGATGAGGAGGAAGCCGCAAAGCTCATTGCACCGCCGCCGGAACGCAGTGAATGCGTGCTGCTGGGCGAGGACCTGGAACCGCAGATCCCGGGCCTGTGCATCGTCAGCGACCGGTATCTGGTCGGCGGCGGGCTGTGGGGTTCCATTGCATTGATCGGCCCCACCCGGATGCCCTTCCAGAAGCTGATGCCGCTGCTGCATGTGTTTGCAGACCAGCTGGGCGAGGGCATGAGCGGCAAACGAAAAGACACCCCGCAGGCTGCCGTACCCCGGCGGACTGTGATCTATAAGGAGGACCTGGAATGAGCGAAGAAACCAAGAAGACGGCGCCCGGCGAACAGCCGGAGCAGAAGCCGGAGACCGCAGCCCCTGAGACTGCGGAAAAGGCCGCACCTGCACAGGACGCCGCAGCAGAACCCGCCGCAGAGCCGAAGGACGACAAGAAAAAGGACGGCGGCTGGTTCAACAAGAAGGCGCGTGAGATGGAAGCCGTCAAGGCCAAGCTGGACGCCGCTGAAAAGAACGCCGCTCAGGCCAAGGATCAGCTGCTGCGCATGGCAGCGGAGTATGAGAACTACCGCAAGCGTTCCACCCGCGAGGCAGACCAGAAGTTCAACGATGGCGTGTCCTACGCGGTGAACCAGATCATTCCCATTCTGGATACGCTGGAGATGGCGGCCAATGCCCCCACCACCGACGAGAACTACAAGAAGGGCGTGACCATGACGCTGGATAAGGCCGCCAAGGCCCTGACGGCGCTGAACATCGAAGAGATCGATGCGCTGGGCAAGCCCTTTGACCCCAATGTGATGAACGCCGTGCAGCAGATCCCCGCCCCGGATGGGCAGGAGAGCGGCACCGTCGTCACCGTCTACCAGAAAGGCTACAAGCTGGGCGATAAGATCGTCCGCCATGCAACCGTTGTGGTGGCCGAATAAATCCTGCAAAACCCCGCAAGGGTTTTCAAATAGATATCCGCTTTACACTTTGAGCATCACATAAACAAAAACGTTCTGAATTGAGAGGAGCTTTCATTATGAGTAAGATTATTGGTATCGACCTTGGTACTACCAACAGCTGCGTGGCTGTCATGGAGGGCGGCGAGCCCGTTGTCATCGCAAACTCTGAGGGTGCACGCACCACCCCGTCTGTGGTCGGCTTTACCAAGACCGGCGACCGTCTGGTCGGCCAGGTCGCAAAGCGCCAGGCCATCACCAACCCTGAGAACACGGTTTCTTCCATCAAGCGTCAGATGGGCACCGACCACAAGGTGACCCTGAACGGCAAGGAGTACACTCCCCAGCAGATCAGCGCTATGATCCTGCAGAAGCTGAAGGCTGACGCCGAGGCTTATCTGGGCGAGCCGGTCACTGAGGCCGTCATCACCGTTCCTGCTTACTTCAACGACAGCCAGCGTCAGGCAACCAAGGACGCCGGCACCATCGCAGGCCTGAACGTCCGCCGTATCATCAACGAGCCCACTGCCGCTTCTCTGGCATACGGCATCGATAAGGAAGACGACCAGAAGATCATGGTCTACGACCTGGGCGGCGGCACCTTCGATGTCTCCATCATTGAGATGGGCGACGGCGTGACCGAGGTTCTGGCCACCAACGGTGATACCCACCTGGGCGGCGATGACTTCGACCAGCGCATCATCGACTGGATGGCAGACGCCTTCCAGACCGAGAACGGCATCGACCTGCGCAAGGACAAGATGGCTGCACAGCGCCTGAAGGAAGCTGCTGAGAAGGCAAAGATCGAGCTGTCCAGTGCAATGAGCACCCAGATCAATCTGCCCTTCATCACTGCTGACTCTACCGGCCCCAAGCACCTGGATATGACCCTGACCCGCGCAAAGTTCAATGAGCTGACCGCTGATCTGGTCGATCGTACCATGGGCCCCGTCCGCAAGGCTCTGCAGGATGCAGGCCTGCGTCCCTCTGACCTGAAGAAGGTCCTGATGGTCGGTGGTTCCACCCGTATCCCCGCTGTCTACGATGCAGTCAAGAAGGAACTGAACTGCGAGCCCTTCAAGGGCATCAACCCCGATGAGTGCGTGGCTGTCGGTGCTGCTATCCAGGGCGGCGTCCTGCAGGGCGACGTCAAGGGCCTGCTGCTGCTGGATGTCACCCCGCTGAGCCTGGGCATTGAGACCCTGGGCGGCGTGTGCACCAAGATCATCGAGCGCAACACCACCATCCCCACCCACAAGAGCCAGGTCTTCTCCACCGCAGCCGACAACCAGCCGTCTGTTGAGGTCAACGTCCTGCAGGGCGAGCGTGAGTTTGCACGCGACAACAAGAGCCTGGGTGTCTTCCACCTGGATGGCATTGCTCCGGCTCCCCGTGGTGTGCCTCAGATCGAAGTTACCTTCGATATCGATGCAAACGGCATCGTGAAGGTCAGCGCAAAGGATCTGGGCACCGGCAAGGAGCAGAACATCACCATCACCGCTTCCACCAACATGTCCAAGGAGGACATCGACAAGGCTGTGAAGGAAGCTGAGCAGTTTGCTGCCGACGATAAGAAGAAGCGTGAAGAGGTCGATATCCGCAACGGTGCCGACCAGATGGTCTTCCAGACTGAGAAGATGCTGAAGGAGAACGGCGACAAGATGCCTGCTGACGTCAAGAGCGAGGCTGAGGCAAAGCTGGCCGACCTGAAGACCGCTGTCCAGTCCGGTTCCATTGATGACATCAAGGCAAAGCAGGAGGCTCTGAGCCACGTCTTTGAGAAGATGTATCAGGCTGCCGCTGCTGCCCAGCAGGCTGCAGGCGCACAGCCCGGCCCTGATGCTGGTGCCAACAACAACCAGCAGAAGCCCAACGATGACGGCGTCGTGGATGCCGACTTCAAGGAAGTCTGATTTTAAGCAATGAGCGGTGTGTCTCCGGCCAAACCGGAGGGGACACACACTGAATAGCAAAAGCCGCTCCGGTTTTGCCGGGGCGGCTCTTGCTGGTTATAAGAGTGGAGCCACCGGGACTGTCCCGGGCAGGGCGTTCCCGGAGAGGTGAGTGGATATGGCACAGGAAAAGCGTGATTATTACGAAGTGCTGGGGGTATCCAAGAATGCGACCGATGCCGAGATCAAAAAGGCATACCGCAAGCTGGCAATGAAATACCACCCGGACTACAACCCCGGCGATAAGGAAGCCGAGGAAAAGTTCAAGGAGATCAACGAGGCCAATGAGGTCCTGTCGGACGAGAAGAAGCGCCAGATGTACGACCAGTATGGTTTTGCAGGTGTTGACCCCAACTATGCAGCCCAGAACGGCGGCGGCCCCGGCGGTTTCGGCGGCTTTGGCGGCGATGGTGTGGACCTGGGCGACATCTTTGGCGATATCTTTGGCGGCGGTTTCGGCGGCTTTGGCGGTTCGTCCCGCCAGGCCAACCCCAATGCCCCCCGCAAGGGCCAGGATATCCGCGTGCGCATTACGCTGAGCTTTGACGAGGCGGTGCATGGCTGCAAGAAGAACATCACCATCACCCGCCAGCAGGAGTGCACGGAGTGCCACGGCAGCGGCTGTGCTGCCGGCACCAGCCCGGAGACCTGCCCGGACTGCGGCGGCCGCGGCTTTGTCATCCGCCAGCAGCGCACGCCCTTTGGCGTGATGCAGACCCAGCAGCCCTGTTCCCGCTGCGGCGGCAAGGGCAAGCTGGTCAAGAACCCCTGCAGGGTCTGCCATGGCAGCGGCAAGGTCGCTACCAAGAAGACCTTAGAAGTCAACGTGCCCATGGGCATTGATGATGACCAGAGCTTTGCTCTGCGCGGCATGGGCGATGCCGGCGCAAACGGTGGCCCGTCCGGCGATGTCATCGTCATGGTCACCGTCCGCCCGGATCCGCTGTTCCAGCGCGACGGCTACGACGTGTGGGTCACGGTGCCGGTCACCTTCAGCCAGGCGGTGCTGGGCGACAACATCACGGTGCCTTCCATTGACGGCAAGGTGGAGTACACCCTGCCCGAGGGCACCCAGAGCGGCACGACCTTCCGCCTGCGCGGCAAGGGCATTCAGTACCTGAATGGCCGCGGCCGCGGCGACATGTACGTCAAGTGCGAGGTCGAGATCCCCAAAAAGCTGAACAAGGCCCAGCGCGATGCCCTGAAGAAATTCGAGGGCACCCTGAAAGAAGAAAACTACGAAAAGCGCAAGGGCTTCTTCAAAAAACTGAAGGATATGTTCTCCTAACCAGCAAATCAAAGGCGGCGGCATCGGAAGCGGTGCTGCCGCCTTTTTGCATCTGAAAACGAAATCCATAAAAACAGCAGAGGCGCTGCCCATCTGGGCAGCGCCTCTGCGTTATTCAGATCTTTGGTGTCTCCGGGATCACTTGGTTGCGAAGACGATAATAGCAGTCGGGATCAGGCCCAGGCCGCCGCTCATGGTGCAGACAGATGCGAAGTCTACAGCACAGCCAATGTGGTAGACGGCATCAACGATGCTGCTCTCCATATGGGAAACGAAGGTGTTGATGCCGCCCTCGATCCAGGTGCTGGGGTTCTTGTTGGTCTTGATGTAATCACGGATCGCGATGGAACCCTTATACCAGCCATAGAAAGGCAGAACTGCTGCGCAGATAGCCTGGGTAACGGTGGCAGCACCGCCCTCGGTATAGGTCATTTCCTCGGCATTCAGGACATTATAGTATGCGGGCATCATCATAGTTTTTTCCATAAGAATACTCCTTTGCAAAGATAATATCCAAACAGCGCATCGAGCAGCGCTGCTTATCCAACCAGGATCAGTTCTTCTTCAGCGGAACAGCCAGGTTCAGCTTGGGGGCTGCGAGAAGCACGGCAGTCAGCGGGGCAAATGCCACCAGCATGGAGGTGGAAACAGCATCCCGCACAAAGTTGGAAGGAGACTGCTTCATATCTGCCTGCAGAGCATCGACTGCACGGCCCATTACAGTAAAGGCATTGCCTTCGCAGTTGTCGGTATCCTTCAGCCAGGTGCGGACCTGCTCAAGACCCCAGACATAGCTGGAAGCCAGAACTGCAACGCCGACACCGGTCGCCACGCCGCCAAAGAGCATCGCAGCGGCCTTGAGTGCATCTGCAGCCGAGCCGCCGTTCGTATAAGTCATTTCCTCTGCAGAGAGAACTGCACACTCTGCAGGAAGTTTCATCTTCTGTTCCATTGGTCTGACACTCCCTCAAATGGACATTCTTACCGGGAACCACGTCCGCGATGACGTGCGTTCTTCGGTGGTGGAGAGAACCTTCTCTCTAGTGCCATTGTACAACAGTCGTTGTTTTTTTGCAAGAGGGATACAGCATTCTGCGCAAAAATCGGAAAGAGTTCTGAAAACAATGCGCAATCTTTGTGAAAAAGGACTGCAGAAGTCCGCAAACAAACTTTCCTGCATCAGCCGGTCACACCGGCACGGTAGAGGTACGGGTCGCTCTTGAAGCTGTCGAAGCTGTACAGCACCAGGATCTGGTCGTAGTCGTTGTCTGTGATCAGCTGGTCCAGCCCGTAGTTGTAATTGCGGAAGTCCACAACGTCGATCTGGGCATAGTTGGCCGTCAGGTAGGGCACGAAGCAGTTGGCATAGCTGTCCTTGAGCACCAGGATGCGACCGGTGCCGCTGCCTTCCACCCGGCTCAGGCCGTTGTTGCCGTGCAGGAACATCGCGTACTTGTCATAAACGGACAGCTTATCGGTGTCGTACAGGCCGGTGGTCTCGCCGTCCGTGGGCTGGCCGGCAGCGGTCACGTTGTAGATGGTCAGGCTGTTGGGCAGATCGTACCAGGTAATGGTGTCCGGCACGGCGTTCCAGGTACGGGCCTTGGAATAATGGGTGCCGTAGAAGCCTTCTGCCGTCTGGGCGGTGTGGGCGCTGGTATCAAACGGGGTCAGCCCCAGCGTGCTGCACAGCTGCTGGTAGGCGTAGTAGGCACCTAGGCTCGTCCAGTGGTGGTCCGTGCGGTAATAGATATACTCGCTCTTGTGGCTGCGCAGGGCGTCCCGCACATCCACAAAGCGGCCGCCGGCCTCCTGCACGGCCTGTGCGAGCTGGTCAAGATACACATCCTCCTCCAGCAGCGGGGCCGCAGTGGGCACATTCTCGGGGTAAATGTCCGAGGCCGCTGGGGCCAGCAGCACATTCACCTTGCCCGGGTAGCGCTGGCACAGGCTCTGCACGGCGCTGGTGTTCTTGGGCAGGGTGCGCTCCTCGCTGGAGAGCAGCCCGAAGGTGCGGGGGAACATCATGTGGTCTTTGCCCAGCAGAATGCCGCCGTTCTGCTCCTTCTGCAGCACAGCGGTCTCCACAAAGCTCTGCAGGCTGATCCAGTTGTCGCGGCCGAAAACCTGATCCTTGACGTACTTGGTGTAGGCAGTGAAGTAGCTGTTCAGCCCCTTGGCCGAGAAGGAGGAAAGGCTCGGGCGCTGGCTCAGCGTAGTGTTCTCCATCTCGCTGTAGGCGCGGTCCGGGGTGATCATGTCCAGGGCAAACAGGCCCACAAAGAACAGGGTGAACACGATCAGCACCGGATAGTGCAGCAGGGAGGGGGACTTTTTGGCATGTTTGTCCATACAGAAAAACCTCCCTTAAAAGTTGAAATACAGGAACGGGCTGTTGGTGCTGCCCACCACATAGGCGGTGGAGACTACCAGCAGCACCAGAATGGTCAGCACGCGGGTGATGACGTTGCGGCGCAGGGCATTCCACAGCTTTTCAATGAGCGGGGTGCAGCACACCACGCTCACGGCCAGCAGCACGCCGTAGTTGCGCAGGAAATACACCGGAGAAACGCCGCCCGAGGGCACGAACAGCTTCTGGAACAGCAGCCCGAAAGAGACGCCTGCATCGTTGCCGACGAACATGGCCCAGCCCACCACCACGAGGAACATGGTGTAAATGTGGGGCCAGACCCTGCCCTTTTCCAGATGCCTGAGCAGGAACAGCTTTTCAATGGCCAGCAGCACAAAGTAATACAGGCCCCAGCAGATGAAGTTCCAGTCTGCACCGTGCCAGATGCCGGTGAGCAGCTCCACGATGAACAGGTTGAAGATCTGGCGCTTGAGGCCCTTGCGGTTGCCGCCCAGCGGGATATACACATACTCGCGGAACCAGCCGGACAGGGTCATATGCCAGCGCCGCCAGAACTCGGTGATGGAGCGGGAGATATACGGGTAATTGAAGTTCTGCGGGAAGTCGAAGCCCAGCATCTTGCCCATGCCAATGGCCATCATGGAGTAGCCGGAGAAATCAAAGTAGAGCTGCAGCGAATAGGCCAGAATGCCCAGCCACACCAGCGGGGTGGAAGCATTGGCAAGGCCTACGAAGGTGGTGGAGGGGCTGTCCGCAATGCCGATGATATCGGTCCACAGAGCGCCCACGGCGTCTGCCAGCAGGACTTTTTTAGCCAGACCGAAGGTGAAAATGGTCATGCCGTCCTCGATCTGTTTCAGAGTATAGCGGTGCTGGTAGACATGCAGCTGGCTGGAGACATCCCGGTATTTGACGATGGGGCCGGCGATGAGCTGCGGGAACATGACCACGTAAGCGCCGAAGTCGATGATGTTGTGCTCAGCCTTCACATCCCGGCGGTAGACGTCGATGGAGTAGGAAAGCGTCTGGAAGGTGTAGAAGCTGATGCCCAGCGGCAGGGTGCTGATGCCCTGGATGGGGCTGAAGCTCGTGCCCAGCAGAGCATTGGCGCTGTTCAGCACGAAGTTTGCATATTTGAAGTAGAACAGCATCCCCAGGCTGCCGATGAGCGCCGCCAGCAGAAAGACCCGGCGCAGGGCGGGGCTTTTGTCAAACCGCTCGATGCACAGCCCGCAGATGTAGTTGAGCAGGATGAGCGCGACCATGATCGGGAAAAAGCGCACCTCGCCCCAGCAGTAAAACACCAGGCTGCACACGAACAGCACAGTGTTCTTGAGCTTTGCAGGCGCAAGGTAATACAGCGCCAGCGTGATGGGCAGGAACCGGAACAGGAAAATGATGGTGCTGAAAACCAAGGCGTCAGCCTCCTTTTGATTTGACCAAAAAAGCCGATGCCGCAGATGGCATCGGCTTTGGGAAAGCGTTCTTTAGGCACCCAGTGCGCTGTCCACAGCGGCATCCAGATCGTTGGTGCACTCGTTGGAGGCGATGACCATCACTACGGTGTTGTCCTTGAAGGCGACCACAGCGTTTTCCACATTGGTCTGTGCCTGGGCAAACTCGGCGTAGTTGCCGTAGAAGGCCACCTGATCCTGCTTGTAGGCGTTCAGGGCATCGGCCACATCCTGGGCCTTGCCGTCTGCAGCTTCGATGACCAGCACCAGGCCGGCGTCACCGTTGTCGTTGCTCTTCACGCCCTTGTAGCTCACCACATCCTCAGACTTCAGGCCGAAGTCGTACTCGATGTTCATGGCGGCGATCTCAAACTGGTTGGAGATGGGGTCCGAGGCCAGCAGGGTGTCGAACAGGCCGTCCACAGCGCTGGAACCATTGGTGTCCTCTGCCGGAGAGGGGCTGGTCACCTCAGCCAGCACCGAAGAAGACGGGGCCTCGGAGGCAGCTGCCGAAGAGGCAGAGGAGGCCGTGGAGGAAGCACTGCCGCCGCAGCCGGTCAGAACAGCAGAAGCAAGGGCCAGTGCGGCCACGGCAGAAACGATTTTTGTGCGGTTTATCATAAATTATTCCTTCTTTTGTTGAAATCATTCGTCACCCTGCAAACACACTTCTTACACCAGGGCAAACTGTAATTATCTTACCATATCGGCGCTGAAAATGCAACGCGGAACAGGAGGTTTTACAGAATCTTAACGGGCCGGAAATTCAGGTCAGCGGCTGGCCGGAGGCAAGCTTCTGCAGGGCAGCCACGGCGTCTTCCAGGCACAGGCCGCTCTGATTGATGAGGGCGGCATTCTCCGGCCCCACATAGCGCCAGTGCCACGGCTCATAGGTGATCTCGGTCACAGCCTCGGCGGCCTTGGGGTAGCGCAGAATGAAGCCGTATTCCCCGGCGTGGGCGCACAGCCAGCGGAAGGCCTCGGTGTTCTCAAAGCCCTCGTCCAGGCCGGTGTGTTCCGGGCTGTTCAGGTCCGCTGCCAGGCCGCAGTTGTGCTCTGAGTAGCCCGGCGGGTTGACGATGGCAGCCGCTTTCTGGCGGGCATCTGCCTCGCTCAGGCCCTGGTCGCGGTAATACTGGGTCTTGCGGTCGTACAGGCCGGTCTGATAGTCCACGCTGCGGTAGCCGCTCTGCATCCAGATGGTCACGCCGTCCTTGGCGGCAGCGGCCTGCATGGCGAGGAAGGCGTCGGCCGCCTCAGTCTGCAGGGTCTTGTTGATGGCGGTGGAAGAGCCGCATTCCTTGGTGGTAAAGGTGTAGTCATCCGGCATTTTGTTGGTGTGGTTCACCAGCACCATGCGGGGGTCTGCCAGCATGGCGCTGGCCTGTTCGGCCGTGAGCAGGCCGCTGGTTTCTGTGCTGCTGGCCGCAGCATTCCCCGCGGCGGATGCCGCTGCCTGGGAAGGGACCGGGGCAGAAACACCGGCACCGGACTGGCCCAGCACAAACGAAATGCCGCCTGCAGCTGCACAGAGCAGGAGCGTTATGCCCAGAACGCGCTGCACCGTATGGGAACGCCGGTGCCGCCGGGAATGTGCATGGGAAGGCTGCGGATGGGAAGAAACAGGCTGATGCATCGAAAAACCTTCTTTCAGAGGAGATCAAACCGGATAAGAATGGCTCCGGCGGGGCATACTGTCCCGGGAGGGAAACGCGTATGAAGATGAGTGCACGGGAATATGCCCGCCGGGTGCAGCGGGCCGGGCCGCATTCGCCCCTTGGGTTGGACGGCCTGTGGGCGTTCGGCGTGGGCGGCGGCATCTGCCTGCTGGGCGAGGTGCTGCGCCAGCGCTGGCTGGCCCAGGGGGTGGAACTGGAACTTGCCGGTACCATGACCAGCTGCACCCTCATCGTGCTGTCCGCCGTGCTCACCACGCTGGGCTGGTACCAGAAGCTGGCCGCCAAGGCGGGGGCCGGGTCTCTGGTGCCCATCACAGGCTTTGCCAATGCCGTGGTCAGCGCGGCCATCGAGTTCAAAACGGAGGGCCGGGTGCTGGGCACCGGGGCCAAGATGTTCACCATTGCAGGGCCGGTCGTCGTGTATGGCACGCTGGCAGCGGTGGTGTACGGCGCGGTGCTGTGGCTGCTGCAGCGGGCGGGCCTCTCTGTTTAATACGGAACAGCCTGCTGTTTGATTGCAGGGAAGCCTGCTTTATTATAGCACAAAGAGATTGTCCTTCATGACAAATTTGCAGGGAGGGAAAAATTTTGTCCAGAACCATCCGGTGCGGGGACACCCTGCTGTTGGAGCAGCCGCCGGTCATTGCTGCACAGGCAGCGGTGGGCGGCAAAAAAGAAGGCGAGGGCCCGCTGGCCGCCGCCTTTGATGAACTGAGCGAAGACAACCGCTTCGGGCAGGCAAACTGGGAAGCTGCCGAAAAAACACTGCAGCTGCGCGCGGCGCGGCTCTGCCTGCAGAAGGCGGGCCTGCCGGAAGAAAAGGTCCAGCTGGCCTTATCAGGTGATCTGCAGGCCCAGTGCACGGCCTCCGGCTATGCCATGCGGGAGCTGGGCGTGCCCTTTGCCGGGCAGTTCGGGGCCTGCAGCACCATGGCGCAGGCTTTGGGGCTGGGGGCCCTGCTGTGCAGCGCCGGAGCGGCAGACCATCTGCTGGCCATGGCATCCAGCCATTTCTGTGCAGCAGAGCGGCAGTTCCGCACGCCGCTGAGTTATGGGGCCGTGCGCACCCCTACCGCCCAGTGGACGGCCACGGCGGCGGGCTGCTGCCTGCTGCAGCCGGAAGGGCCGGGCGTGGGCATTGCCGCGGCCACCTTTGGCCGAGTGCAGGATTACCAGATCAAGGATATCAACAACATGGGAGCCGCCATGGCCCCGGCAGCAGCCTCCACGCTGCTGCACTATCTGGCCGACACGAACACCGAACCGCAGGATTTTGACTGCATCTACACCGGCGATCTGGGCCAGGTGGGCAGCCAGATGCTGCGGGAACTGCTGGCGGCAGAGGGCCTGCTGCTCAAAAATCATGTGGACTGCGGGTGCATCCTCTTCGATGCCCGGGAGCAGACCGTGAAGAGCGGCGGCTCCGGCCCGGGCTGCTGCGCCGCGGTGCTGTGCGGGCACATTCTGCCGCGCCTGCTGCGGGGCAGCCAGAAACGGGTGCTGTTCATTGCCACCGGGGCTCTGATGAGCCAGACTACCTTTTTGCAGAAGGAAAGCATCCCGGCGGTGGCGCATCTGGTGGAGCTGCGCGCGCCGGGCAGGGAGGAAACACGATGAACTATTTCTGGGCCTTTGTGGTGGGCGGCGGCATCTGTGTCATCGGGCAGCTGCTCATCGACCTCACCAGCCTGACGCCTGCCCGCATCCTGACGGGCTATGTGGTGGCGGGCGTGGTGCTCTCTGCTATTGGCTGGTACGCCCCGCTGGCAGAATTTGCCGGGTGCGGGGCCACGGTACCGCTGCTGGGCTTCGGGCACCTGCTGGCAAAGGGAGTGCGCACTGCACTGGCGGAAGAAGGGGCCGTGGGCATCCTCACCGGCGGGCTGACCGCTGCAGCCGCCGGCGTTACCACCAGCCTTGTCTGCGGTGTGGTGTGCTCCTGGATCGGCAAAAGCCACGATCAGAATTGAATAGCGGATGACAAAAACCGGCAGGACAAATGTTCTGCCGGTTTTTGTCTGCAAGGCGGGGCGCACCGTTCGCGGTGTTTTGCACCATTTCCACGGTAGACTGTGGAAAACGGAGGTGATGGAATCATGAAACATTCCTGGTCTGCTTTGTTGTGGGAGCTCTGGGCGGTGCAGGCGGCGTATGCTGCAGCTGCCCTGTGGCCCGGCAGCATCCTGGGCACAGAACCTGCACTCGTTTTGCCGGGGCTTGTGCTGGCTGCTGCGGTGCCAGCCGCCTGGGCACTGTGGGCTGTATATGCGGCCCCGCCTGTGCCGCTGCCGCCGGAGCAGCCCCTGCAGCCGGTGCACTCCTGCGATTGCTCGGACCTGTGGGCAGCGCCGGTGTGACACCCGGGCAAAAAACAAAAACCCCCGCACCGGAAGGTCCGGTGCAGAGGCTTTGTTCGTCAGTCAATCTGCGCGATCAAGCGTTCTTGTTCGCACGCTTTGCCATACGGCTGATCTTGCGGCTAGCGGTGTTCTTCTTGATGACAC
>ERZ808240.555-NODE-555-length-48312-cov-10.319063_pt1 | contig 48312 bp, 43 predicted proteins | sample MGYA00521084_ERZ808240 | MGnify/ENA primary metagenome ERZ808240 (study PRJEB31516, sample SAMN03275571) | gut metagenome | biome: mammalia-associated habitat; material: feces | host: Papio cynocephalus | place: Kenya | collected 2012-08-06 ...
TTCATACCCGATCGCCCCCAGCTTCTTTCTGATTTCATTCTCCAGCTCATGGGACTTGGCAAACATTTCCGCAAGTTCAGATGTTAACCGTTTCATCTTATCATCAAATGGTTCATCGTCATCTTCCTGCTCTTCAATCCCCACATAGCGTCCAGGTGTAAGGATATAATCTTGTTTCTCAATTTCAGCGGTATCCGTAACAGCGCAAAATCCCTTACTATTTTCAAGTGTTCCGTCAACAAAGGCTTCATAGGTATCTGAAATCTTATTGATGTCTTCATCTGTCAGCTCACGAAGCTTACGGCTGACCATTGTTCCCATCTTGCGTGCATCAATGAACAGCGTCTTTCCCAACTGTTTCTTCTGCTTATTGATAAACCAAAGCGAAACCGGAATCTGCGTTGTATAGAAAAGCTGAGTAGGCATTGCAACAATGCACTCAACTAAGTCTGCATTGATAATATTCTTACGAATTTCACCTTCTCCACCTGATTGAGAAGAAAGTGAGCCATTCGCTAATACCATACCAATACGGCCTGCTGGTGCAAGATGAAAAATCATGTGCTGAAGCCATGCAAAGTTGGCATTTCCTGCTGGCGGTGTCCCATATTTCCATCGCTGATCTTCTTTTAGTTTATCCAATCCCCAATCAGAAAGGTTAAACGGTGGATTCGCCATAATATAATCTGCTCTCAACGTTGGATGACGATCATCAAGAAATGTATCTGCCGCATATGTTCCAAGATCAGGCTCAATTCCACGGATTGCAAGATTCATCTGCGCCATCTTCCAGGTAGTAGGGTTTGAGTCTTGACCATAGATAGAAATATTGCTGATATTACCACTATGATTCTCAACAAATTTAGCAGACTGAACAAACATACCACCTGAACCACAACAAGGATCATATACTCTGCCCTTAAATGGCTTTAATACCTCTACCAAGGTACGTACTACACAAGATGGCGTAAAGAATTCACCACCACGCTTTCCTTCTTGTTCTGCAAACATAGAAAGGCAATATTCATAGGTACGCCCTAAGATATCCTTTTCACTGCCATGTTCGATCATCTGGATATTGGTAAAGAGATCTACCACATCACCTAGTCTACGCTTATCCAATTCCGGACGAGCAAAGTTTTTAGGCAAAATATCTTTCAAACGCTTATTTTCTTTTTCGATGGCACGCATGGCATCATCAATCACCGTTCCGATTTCCGGAGTATGCGCTTTTGATGCAATCTCATTCCAACGTGCACCAGCCGGCACAAAAAAGATACCTTCAGAAGTATATTCGTCAATATCCTCTTCAAATCCTTCTCCTTCTTTAATAAGCTCCTGATACTTATCATCGAAACGATCTGAGATGTATTTTAAAAAAATCAATCCCAAAACAACGTTTTTATACTCTGATGCATCCATATTACCGCGAAGCACACAAGCTGCATCCCATATTTGCTTTTCAAAACCGATATCGGCTGTATTTTTATCTGCCATTTCAAAGCCTCTCTTCTAGGATTTTTATTAAATTTTACCAAGTAATTATAGATACCTTACTTATGAATCCTCTATAAGAAATGCCCATTTTCTACAAAATCCGAAAATAGGCATTTTTATTTTTTATTTACTTTCTTTTCAACAATACTACCGTTTCCACATGATGCGTCCGGCTGAACATATCGACGGGTTGTACTTTTTGGGGATGATAGCCGTGTTTGTCTAAATACGCTAGATCACGGGCCAAGGTTGCCGGGTTGCAGGAAACGTAGACGACGCGTTTGGGTTTGCTTTTGGCAATGGCTTGGAGGACTGGCTCACCGCAGCCGGCTCTGGGCGGATCCAAGACGATGACGTCCGGACGGATGCCGTCTTGAATGAGTTCCGGCAGTTTGTACACGGCATCTCCCAGGATAAATTCTGCATTGTGAATATGGTTGTCCCTTGCGTTTTTGATGGCGTCTTTGATAGCCGGAGCTACAATTTCGATGCCATAGACTTGCTTTGCTTTTTGTGCCAAAAACAGGGTAATCGTACCGGTGCCACAGTATACATCAGCTACGGTTTCGTTGCCTTTAAGGTCTGCAAATTCCAAGGCTTTTTCGTAAAGACGCTGGGCTTGTTCACTGTTGACCTGGAAAAAGGACTGCGCCGAAATGTTAAAGGTCAAAGGACCAATGGAATCATGAATCGTCGGTGCACCGTAAACGACTCGCGTTTTGGTGCCTAAAATGACGTTGGTATGCCGTGTGTTGACGTTTTGCACGATGCTTTTGACATGAGGCAGTTCGCTCCGCAGCATGCGCACCAAGTCTTTCATATGGGGAACCATATCGCAGGCTGTCACCAAGCAGACCATGATTTCGCCGGTGTGCACGCCTACCCGTCCCATAATATGCCGCACGATACCTGTCCGCAGGTCTTCGTTATACGCAGGAATCTTATAGGTTTTCATCCATTGGCGGACGACGGCGGCAATTTGGTTGTTGCCTTCTTTTTGAATGGCACAGGATGCCACGTCAATGACTTGATGAGTCGCAGCGGCAAAACAACCGATGGCTATATTTTTTTTGCCGACGGCTGCTGCGGGAAACTGCATCTTATTACGGTATGCCCAAGGGCTGGCAGCCCCCAGTGTCTGTTCTACGTATATATCTTTGAGATGACCAATGCGTTCCAGGGCATCCTGTACTTGCTGCCGTTTTTCTTTGAGTTCGCCTTCATAGCTGATGTGCTGCAGCTGACAGCCGCCGCAGGCAGCATATACAGGACATGTCGGCTGTATCCGGTCCGGCGAAGCGGTGACAATGCGCAGCAGCTTAGCGGCGGCATATTGTTTTTTGACGAGAGTAATCCGGGCTTCTACAGCTTCACCGGGCAGAGCTCCCGGTATAAATACGGTAAAGCCGTTATACTTTCCTACGCCTTCGCCGCTGGTTCCCAGACGTACTACATCAATCGTATAGGTTTTCCCTTTTTGGACAGGGATTTGCCTGTTGAGGTTCATATCGTTCTTCCTTTTCTCTAAAAAATCGGCAGTTGCAACCTGCCTTTATATATGTTTTACTCACACGGCATCGTTATATGCCATGAAAAAGGAGTTTTTTATTCATAAATAACGTCACTAACGACCGGTTCGATAGAAGCAGCCTGCGTCGGCGTGACGATAATTTGGTCTGCAATCTCTTGGGCTGTCGCCATCATCGGCGTATCTGCTTTGCCGTAAATGGTAAACAACGGTTCGCCGGCATGAATCGGGTCGTAAAGTTCTTTATACAGCCGAATACCGACCATTGGATCGATGGCATCTTCTTTATGCGCACGGCCAGCGCCCAGTTTCATGGCGATTTCGCCCAAAGCTCTGCCGTGAATGGCTGTAATATATCCTTCATCGGTGCAGACAGCCGTATACTGCTGCGCCGCTTTAGTCAGCGGCCGTTTGCCAATCCAAGAAGTACTGCCGTGCTGCGCTGCAATGAGTTCTTTAAATTTAGCAAGACCGGCGCCGCTTTGCAGTACACGGCGGATTTTTTCCCGGCCTTCTGCTTCATCTGTAGCTTTTTTGCCAAGAAGCAGCATATAAGCGCCCAATACTTCGACAACTTCCATCAGTCGTTTGGGGCCTTTGCCGGACAAGGCTTCTACAGCTTCATCGACTTCCAGACTGTTGCCGATAGCCGTGCCCAGCGGTGCTTCCATCGAAGTAAGGACAGCAACAGTCGGGCGGTGCGCCAGTTTCCCAATCTGTACCATCGTGTGGGCCAATGTCCGGGCATCCTTTTTGTTTTTCATAAACGCGCCGTCGCCGTATTTGACATCCAAGACGATCGCATCGGCACCGGCAGCTATTTTTTTGCTCATAATCGAGCTGGCAATTAAAGGAATGCTTTCGACGGTGCCAGTCGCGTCGCGCAGGGCATAGAGCAGCTTATCAGCCGGAGCAATGTCTCCGGACTGGGTAATCAGCGAAATGCCAATCCGGCGCACTTGTTCCAAAAACGCCGTTTCCGGCAGTACGGTCTGATAGCCCGGAATGGATTCCAGTTTATCTGCCGTTCCGCCCGTAAAGCCTAAACCGCGGCCGCTCATCTTGGCAACAGGCACGCCGGCTGCCGCTGCCAACGGCGCGACAATCAGCGTCGTTGTGTCGGCAATACCGCCCGTGCTGTGCTTATCTACTTTGATACCGGGAATGGAAGACAAGTCAATCATGTCGCCGGAATGCGCCATGGTCATCGTCAAATCAGTCGTTTCAGCAGCATTCATTCCCTGCAGGTATACAGCCATCAGCCAAGCCGCTGCTTGGTAATCGGCAACCCGTCCAGCTGTATAATCGGTGATAAAATGTTGTATTTCTTCACGGCTCAGTACCTTGCCGTCCCGTTTGTGTTCAATACATTCTATCGGCCACATACGCTCACCTCAATTCAGCTAAGAAGCTCTTGCCAAATTCCAGTCCTGTCAGACCGAAGTTATCCATAATCGTCATGCCCAAATCAGCATACGTACTGCGAATGCCTACGTCTACAGACTGTGTAAACGCCGGGCTGTACATCATGAGGGGCACCCGTTCCCGTGTATGATCGGTACCAGTCCATGTCGGATCGTTGCCGTGATCTGCTGTGATAATGAGCAGTTCATCATTCTGCAGCTGCGGCAAAAATTCGCCAAGAGCCGTGTCAAACTCTTCAATGCATTGGGCATAGCCGGCTACGTTGCGGCGATGGCCGTACATACTGTCAAAATCAACAAAGTTGGCCATGAGCAGGCCTTTGTCCTGACGGTGTGCCAAAAGCTGTTTGGTCAATTCTGCCATATCTTCTGCATTATTGGCCGTATGATACGATTCCGTAAGTCCGACATGAGCATAAATATCACCGATTTTGCCGACGCCGACGACGCAAAAGCCGTTTTCCGATAAATACTCAAATACCATCTTGCGTTTGGGCATGCGGCTGTAGTCGCGGCGGTCGCCAGTCCGTACAAAATGACCTTGTTCGCCAACAAACGGCCGGGCAATGATGCGGCCTACTTCGTATTTGCCGACGCAAACTTCACGCCGCGTCACATCGCAAATCCGGTAGAGTTCGTCCAAGGGGATGACATCGTTGTGTGCCGCAATTTGGAAAACACTGTCTGCCGACGTGTAGACAATGGGCAGTTTGGTACGAAAATGTTCCGGCCCCAAGCGTTCGATAATTTCCGTGCCAGATGCGATTTCGTTGCCAATATAGCCGTATCCCGTTTTTTCTGTAAACGTTTTCAGCAGTTCATCGGGAAATGCATGGGGAAATGTCGGAAAAGGATTTTCTACGGGATTGCCCATAAATTCCCAATGGCCGCTGGTCGTATCCTTGCCTGCTGAGATTTCCTGCATCAGGCCGTATGAGCCGATAAGTGTCGTGGGCACGGCATGTACATGCGCTACGCGTCCCAGTCCCAGTTTCCGCAAATTGGGGGCAGCCAGGGGCACACGGCTGTCAATATGACCGTACGTATCGGCGCCTGCATCACCGAATTTAGCGGCATCCGGTGCATTGCCGACACCGACGCTGTCCATGACAATGACAATAATACGATTAAATTTCATGGAAATACCTCCCTTTTACAGTCCCGGCAAATAGCTGCGGGCTTTGGCAAAAATAGCTATCGTTTTGGCATCCGTAATTTCATTATTGCAAATCATCTGTTCGACTTCCTGCGGCGTATACCGTTCAATATTCAGGTATTCGTCATCATCCAAATGCTGGCTGCCTTTTTTGAGGCCTCTCGCTAGATATAAATAAATACGTTCACTGCAAAATCCCGGTGACGTATAGGTGTAGCCCAGGGGAATGATTTCGTCTGCCGTGACAGCCGCTTCTTCTTCCAGTTCGCGGGCTGCGCAAACTGCCGGAGATTCGCCGTCATGTTCGATTTTTCCTGCCGGTACTTCCAGCATCGGCTGGGCTGCGGCATAGCGATACTGCCGCACCATGATAATTTTTCCGTCATTGGTAAGCGGCAAAACGGCGCAGGCGCCAAAATGCCAAACAGCTTCCCGTGTCGCCGTTTTGTGTTCGCCGCTGCTTTCGTCGTCAATGCGAACCGTATCTACCGTAACATGCAGTACTTTGCCCTGCATGATTTCTTTTCTGGCAATCATTGTTTCCTTGCTGATACTCATTCAAATTCCCTCCTGGAATAGGAAAAAGGCGCCACAGCAGCCTGTAGACGCCCTTTCGTTTATTTTGTTCCTGTACTGCCAATACCGCCAGTACGGACACCATCTGCCGTATCTTCGTTGACTGTCAGGTATTTCATAAAAATACCCTGTCCGATACGTTCACCTTTTTCAATTGTATAGGGCGCATCATTGGTGTTGTAATACGCAATCATAATGTGGCCTTCGTTATCCGGGTTGTTGTAGTAGTCACTATCGACAATCCCCGTACTGTTGGCCAGCATCAACCCTTTTTTAAAAGCCAGGCTGGAACGGATAAAAACAGATAAATATTCGTCCTGTTCCATATACGCTTTCAAGCCTGTCGGCACGACCGTAACTGCGTGCGGCATCAGGGTTACTGTTTCTGCCGCCGCCAGGTCATAGCCGGCACTGCCGCTCGTCTTGCGGACTGGCAGCGCAATGTTTTTATCTTGATAAGCCGTTACGACTTCAAATCCTCTTCCTGTCATACTGCACCTTATTTTTTCTGCCCGTCGTGTCCGTGCCCGTTACGGGAACCGCGGCTGCGATGTGCCGGTGCGTCACTGCCGCCCAAAAGGGCTTTACGGGATAAGTTGATACGGCCCTGGTTGTCGATTTCAACGCATTTGACCATGATTTCATCGCCCACCTGAACGACGTCTTCTACTTTTTCCACGCGTTCTTTGGCAAGCTGGGAAATATGTACCAAGCCTTCTTTGCCCGGAAGTACTTCGACAAACGCGCCAAAGTTCATCAAACGCGTTACTTTGCCGACATAGGTCTTGCCTACTTCCACATCTTCAGTCAGGCGTTCAATCCACTGTTTGGCTTTGTCGCCGCCTTCGCCGTCTACTGCGGCAATATACACGAGGCCGGAGTCATCAATGTCGATTTTGGCACCCGTTTCTTCTGTAATCTGCTTAATCATTTTGCCGCCCGGCCCAATGACATCGCGGATTTTATCAGGATGGATATGCATGGAGATGATGCGCGGCGCATACGGAGAGAGCTCCTTGCGCGGTTCGCTGATGACCTCCATCATTTTGCCCATGATATGCATACGGCCTTCATGAGCCTGTTTTAATGCCTGTGCTAAAATTTCCCGGCTGAGGCCTTTGATTTTGATATCCATCTGAATAGCCGTAACGCCTTTGGTCGTACCGGCTACTTTGAAGTCCATATCGCCGAGAGCATCTTCCATGCCCTGAATATCCGTCAGAATCGTAAAGTCGTCGCCTTTGGTGACAAGTCCCATGGCTACGCCGGCTACAGGAGCTTTGATCGGCACGCCTGCGTCCATCAATGCCAGCGTACTGCCGCAGACACTGCCCATAGAGCTGGAACCGTTGGATTCGAGAACTTCGGATACGACACGGATAGCATACGGGAATTCTTCTTCACTCGGCATAACCTGGGTCAATGCCCGTTCTGCCAGCTTGCCGTGGCCGATTTCACGACGGCCCGGACCGCGGGACGATTTGGTTTCGCCAACGCAGAAGGATGGGAAATTGTAATGATGCATATAGCGGCGGTCTGTTTCGATGCCTACGCCGTCAATGTGCTGTGCTTCAGAAAGCGGTGCTAACGTAGCAAAGCTCAAAATCTGTGTCTGGCCGCGCGTAAAGAGACCTGTACCGTGTGTGCGGGCAAATAAGCCTACTTCGCAGCTGACAGGACGCACTTCGTTGACTTTACGGCCGTCTGGACGGATTTTGTCGACAGCAATCATATGACGAACGATTTCTTTAATCATTTTCTGCGTGATTTCTGCAATCGTATCCTGGTCATCCGGATAAATGTCAGCAAAATGTTCATAAATGTCTGTTTCGACAGCATTCATTTTTTCTTCACGTTCGACTTTATCTGCCGTAAAAATAGCCGTCTTCATGGCTTCTTCACCGTATGTGTGGACAGCTTCTACGATGTCTGCCGGCGGTTCTTTTTCTACAAATTCCTGTTTGGGAACGCTGATTTTGTCCAAGAAACTGAGCTGGAATTCGACGACTTTCTTGATTTCTTCATGGGCAAACATGATAGCATCGAGTACATCATCTTCCGGTACTTGTTTAGCGCCGCCTTCTACCATCAAAATAGCGTCTTTGGTGCCGGCAACGACAATATCCATATCGCTCTGTTCGCTCTGGGCTACTGTCGGGTTGATGACAAACTGCCCGTCAACACGGCCAACGCGGACACCGGCAATCGGGCCGGCAAAGGGAATATGGGACATGCACAAGGAAACGGATGCGCCAATCATAGCGGCAATTTCCGGTGCATTGTCATGATCTACACAAAAATCGTAGGCTACGACGTGAACATCGTGGCGATACGTTTTGGGGAACAGCGGGCGAATCGGGCGGTCAATCAGACGCGCAAACAACGTTGCAGATTCTGGCGGTTTCCCTTCCCGTTTGATAAAGCCGCCGGGAATTTTCCCTACGGAATACATTTTTTCTTCATAATCGACTGTCAAGGGGAAGAAATCAGCATCTTCACGTGCTTCTTTCGAACCCGTTGCGGTTACAAATACAGCCGTATCGCCATAGCGGACGAGTGCTGCGCCGCTGGCCTGTTTTGCCAATTTGCCTACTTCGATAACGAGCGGGCGGCCGGCAAAATCCATCTGGAATTTTTGTTCTTCCATTCCAACTACCTCCTTGTATCTCACAGGTGATAGGCACTAGTATACAGGCGCACATTTCGCCTGCACGCTACAACCTACCACCCTGTGTTTCCTAAAAAAGAGGCTGATGCTCCCACATCAGCCTCACAGCATACATTATTTACGCAAATTCAATTTTTCGAGGATAGCGCGATAGCGTTCCAAGTTGTGTTTCTGCAAATATGCCAACAAGTTGCGGCGCTGGCCGACCAATTTCAACAAGCCGCGGCGGGACGCATGGTCTTTTTTGTGGCTGCGGAGATGGTCTGTCAAGTAAAGGATACGGCTCGTGAGGAGCGCGATCTGTACTTCCGGAGATCCGGTGTCGTTTTCGTTGGCGCCAAATTTGGCAACAATGTTTTTCTTTTCTTCTACTGTTAACATGTGTATTCCTCCATAGTGTATTAAATATTCGCTAAGTGCTAAGTGTGCGTCGGAGTCGTCGCAGCACCGAGCACCCGTACGACATCACTCATTATACTATATAGACATGCCGGTGTAAAGTCCCAATTCAGCAAGTCCGTCTCAAATTGCCTACGTATTGTATATAGCCAAAAAGCTCTCTGCATCAGCAGAGAGCTTTTATATGCGATGGGTGAGTAATCAATAAGCCGAGTTTTGTTCTGCCAAAGGCAGTGACAATCATCTATCTAGACATACCATTGCTGGCATGTTCAAGCGACACACCCCGGAAGATCAGCGGGCCGCCTCATCCCTCCCCTATTCGGTCTTGCTCCAGATGGGGTTTACCTAGCCAGCATGTTGCCATGCTGCTGGTGCGCTCTTACCGCACCGTTCCACCCTTACCACTTGCGTGGCGGTACACATTTCTGTGGCACTATCCCTAGAGTTGCCTCCGCCGGACGTTATCCGGCATCTTGCCCTACGGAGCTCGGACTTTCCTCTAATGTCAAGCACTAGCGATTGTCTTTCATACTCACTGTCTAAATACTATACGCTAAAACACGGGTGCTGTCAATATCCAAAGCAAGCATTTTATAAAGCTAGACGCAGCATCATTAGAAATTCCAACGTATACCAGCATTCCATTGCCACCTAGTTACTACGTTACCGCCATACGTTTTTTCAACATCAAAATACAATTGCGCACTGCAGCAAAATGAAATTTTTCCGTTTGCCACAGTCCGCTTGCTATACCGTTTGCCGCATTTACGATTTGGTTTCATCAAGTCGCAGGCTGTTTATCCGCAATCTGTTGAATTTTCTCTACAGAACAAGACGTAATCTTGGCTATCACTGCCACATCGATGCCTTCCCACAGCATGTATTGATAGCGCATCGTTTCATCACTCGTAAAGGCATGTTCTGCTTTTTCTACGTTTTTCATAACTGTGTTGTTCATCGTCAGCACCTCCATTTCTTTGGCACCACAATTGGAAAAATACGCTGCCCATGTTCCCAGTTTCGTCAGCTTTTTGATGGCGCTGTACGTAAATTTTTTGATTTCTATAAAATGCATGGCAAAATGGTCGGTCAAACGCTGTTATTTGACAAAGAACCAAAAAACTCCCCGCGCAAACAGGGAGTTTTGACATTTCCTTTTTTTATTACAGCGTATGCCGCAGTTCTTGAACAGCTTCAGCAATATGTTTTTTGCCGACAATGGCACTAATCATGGCGAAGGAGCGGAATCCTTCATCATAGAGGCTGCGGATATTGGCCAGGCTGATACCGCCAATAGTAACGACAGGCAGGGAAAATTGATGCAGCGCAAATTCTTTGGCTTCTTTCGTGACGACTTCGTCAGCGTCTTTTTTGGAAGATGTCGGAAACATAGGGCCAAAACCAACATAATCTGCGCCGTCTGCCTGCGCTTCTTTCATTTCTTCTATGGTATTGGTCGATACGCCGATGAACACATCCGGCCCAGCAAGCTGACGCACGACATGAGCCGGTGCGTCGTCCTGTCCGACATGAATGCCGTCAGCACCGCAGGCAATTGCAAGATCCGTAGAGTCGTTCATAATGAATGTCGCCCCTTTTTCGTGGCAACGGCGGGCAATTTCACGGGCTTCTTCATATTTCTCACGCCATGTTTTATGCTTTTCCCGATACTGAATAATTTTGACGCCAGCTGCCAATAATTCGTTGGCTACTGTCACGTTGTCCCGTCCCAAAGACAATTCAGCATTGCCCATAATAGCATAGATGGGGTCCTGCAATAATCGCTGTACATGTTCTTCTTTTGTCATGCTATTCGCTCCCTTTTATAAATACTGCAGCATATCACGGCTTGTCGGATCGGTCAGGCAGGTAATTTGCCATTGGTGTTCCCGGCTGGCTTCTTCCAAGCGGCCGCAGAGACTGTCTACAATGAGTGATTCTGTGCCAAAATGACCGCCGTCAGCAACGACTAAACCTAGTTTGATAGCTTCCTGCGCGTCATGATATTTCAAATCTCCGGTCACATACAGCTGTGCGCCGGCTGCTTTGGCTTGTTTCATAAATCCGGCACCACCGCCGCCCAGCAGAGCTATTTTGGAAACTACCGTATCGGCATCACCGGCATACGGCAAAACCGTACGGTGAAGCAAGCGTTTGATTTTCTGCATCACAATTCCGGCCGGTTCGGGTGTCGGCCAGTCCCCTACGCGCCCCATAGCATACTGGTGTCCTTTGTTGGCCAGCGGATATATATCGTATGCCGGTTCTTCATAGGGATGCGCCGCCAGCATAGCCTGCAGAACACGAGAAAGCAGCGACTGCGGCACAATGGTTTCAATACGTTCTTCCGACGTCGTTTCTACCATGTCAATCGTGCCGATAAACGGATGCGTGCCTTCATGCGGCTTAAACCGTCCTTCGCCGACTGCCGTAAAGGAGCAGTCACTATAATTGCCAATATAGCCGGCGCCGCTTTGTGCCAGCGCCTGCCGCACGGCATCGCCATGACTGGCCGGTACGTACACTGTCAGTTTATACAAGGAATCTTCCTGCACCGGAATCAGTCCTGTAAGATGCTGCAGTCCCAGACACTGCGCCAAAACATCATTGACGCCGCCATCGGCACTGTCGAGATTGGTATGGGCACTGTATACGGAAATATGATGCGCCAATAATTTTTGGTACATTTCACCATCGTACGTATCTGTACGCAGCGCTTTCAAGCCATCAAAAATAACTGGATGATGGCTGACAATCAAGTTGACGTCATGGGCAATGGCATAATCTACTGTTCCCATCATGACATCCAACGTAACCATAACGTTGTCTGCGGGTTCATTAGGATTGCCAATCAAGAATCCCGGATTATCCCATGATTCTTTAAGGGATAGCGGAGCCCATGTTTTCAATACTTGGACAATTTCTCCTACTGTAGTTGACATTTTTTATCCTCCCAAGATGTGATTTCATCTTCTAATGCTTGAATCTGCTGGGATTTGTCTTCATGGCTTTTTCGCAGGCCCTGGCAAATCCGTGTTTTTTTGTCGATAAGCATATCTATTTTTCGAGCCAGCAAGGGATCTTTTCGCTGCCAATTCACCGGCCCGATATCGTACAGCCAGGAAGGCAGCAAATCTGCTTTACCCGGAACAGCCCGCATCATTTCATAAAACCGCCCGTCATCGATAAGCAGCGTTTCTTCCTCAATGTGCCAGCCCTGCTCGTAAATAAACCGCCGCAGCGCCCCGGCATCGCTTTGCGGCTGCAGGATAAGAAACTGCATCTGCCGCCATACCCGTGGAGACGCCTGCAAAATCTTAACCATCAGCGGGCCGCCCATGCCGCAAATCACAGCACCGTCTACTTCACCTGGTGTAAGGCAAGTCAATCCATCTCCCAGTCGGCAGTCAATCACATCGGTCAGTCCGGCTCCTTGTACGTGAGCTGTCGCAGCCTGCAGCGGACCGGGAACGATATCTGCAGCAACAGCCCGCGGAACGATACCCTTTTCACACGCATATACGGGCAAATACCCATGATCTGTGCCAATATCGGCAATCGTCCTGCCCTGCGGAATCAATGAGGCCGCTGCCAGCAGCCGCCCTGTCAAAATCATATATACACATCCTTTATACCGTACTTTGATACTATCCGTATTATACCATATATCAGCGATTCTGGTTAGTCATGCCAATACACTGCTGCCTTTGGCAAGGCATCGGCAAAAACAGCCGAGACACCATGTACGGCATATGGCAAAGGGACTTGCCGAGCCATTAGTACTATATACTGCAGGCAGCAAGTCCCTTTCTTATTTAAATTTCAAAGCATTGTATACATGTCAACCGCATGCATCCATACATCACACGCTAATGGCTTTACTTCACACCTGCCAGTTTTGTCGGATCCATGGCTGCATCGTATTGTTCCGCCGTAACCAGACCGGTCTGCAGTGCCGATTCTTTCAGCGTCAGTCCTTCTTTGGCAGCTTTCTTGGCAATCATGCAGGCATTGTCATAGCCAATAAGCGGCACCAGACCCGTTACCAAAATCAAAGACTGATGCAGATTGCGGTCAATATTGGCTAAATTGGGCCGAATGCCGACGACGCAGTGTTTGCGGAATGAATCCATGACATCACTAAGCAGGCGAATCGACTGTACGAGGTTGTACGCCATAACCGGCATAAATACGTTCAATTCAAAATTCCCCTGACTGGCGGCAATGCCCATTGTCGCATCGTTGCCCATTACCTGCACGGCCACCATCGTCACGGCTTCACATTGGGTAGGATTTACTTTGGAAGGCATAATGGAACTGCCCGGTTCGTTTTCCGGAATCGTAATTTCACCAATACCGCAGCGCGGCCCCGATGCCAGCCAGCGGACGTCATTGGCAATTTTCATCAAATCGCAAGCCAAGGCTTTCAGCATACCGTGGACAACGGTCAGTTCATCTTTACTGGTCAGCGACTGGAATTTATTGGGTGCCGTGTGGAATGTTTCTCCTGTCAAGCGGCTGACCGTTTCAGCAAACTTTACATCATACCCTGCCGGACAGTTAATTCCTGTCCCGACTGCCGTGCCGCCCATAGCCAAATCACGCAGGAAATCCAAGCCCTGGGTCAGCATTTCTTTGTTGCGGGCAATCATCCGCGCCCAGCCGCTGAATTCCTGTCCCAACGTAAGCGGTGTTGCATCCTGCAAATGGGTACGACCGATTTTGACAATCGACGCGTAGGCATGGGCTTTTTCGTCCAGTGCGGCATACAGCGCATCCATAGCCGGGAATAATTGTTGTTTGATGAGCAGTACACCTGCCATATATAAGCCCGTCGGGAACGTATCGTTAGAACTTTGTGAGTGATTGACATGGTCGTTGGGATGAACAAACATAGGCTTTCCCTGAGCCTGCAAAATCTGCATGGCCCGATGCGCTACGACTTCATTGACGTTCATATTAAACTGCGTGCCGCTGCCGGTCATCCAAACGGCCAGCGGGAAATTATCATCCAATTTTCCTGCCAGTATATCATCGCAAGCCTGGGCAATGGCATCGGCACGATCTTCATCGACGACGCCCAATTCTTTATTGACCATGGCAGCCGCTTTTTTTAAATACGCAAACACCGTGACCATGGCATGCGGAATTTTTTCCGTGCCGATTTGGAAATTTTCAAAGCTGCGCTGTGTCTGAGCACCCCAAAGCTTATCGGCCGGTACTTGTATTTCTCCCATAGAATCTTTTTCAATACGATAGTCCATTTTCTTCTCCTCGATTAAAAATAAAGCAGCAGTCCTCTTGTCGGATGAACTACTGCCTTATCGTATTTTTATCATGCTAGCTTACTATATATGTTGTAAATGTTTCAGACCTTTAGCACCAATATCACTGCGAACCTGCTGCCCGTCAAAATGAATGGCATGCACATTTTTATAGGCTTTGCTGATGGCTTCCTGCAGCGTCGGTGCTACAGCCGTTACGCCGAGAACACGGCCGCCGTTCGTGACATAGCTGCCGTCTTTCTTGGCTGTGCCGGAATGGAAAACCATGGCGTCTTGATCCAATGCATCCAATCCTTCGATGACATCACCTTTATGGGATGATGCCGGATACCCGGCAGATGCCATGATGACGCAGCAAGCCGAAGCCTGTTTCCACTGTACCATATCCGGACGGAGGTTGCCCTGCGTGCAGGCATACATAATTTCTGCCAAATCACTGTCCAGCAGCGGCAGGACAGCCTGTGTTTCAGGATCGCCAAAGCGGCAGTTGAATTCTACGACTTTCGGGCCTTTGGCAGTAATCATCAAGCCGGCATACAAGCATCCTTGGTAGGTAATGCCTTCTTGGCGCAGCCCTTCAATCGTCGGACGCAGAATCGTGTCTTCTACTTCTTTGATCAATGCCGGCGTCATGACCGGAGCCGGGGCATATGCGCCCATGCCGCCTGTATTCGGACCTTCATCATTATCAAAAATCCGTTTATGGTCCTGTGCGGAAATCATCGGAACAATTGTCTTGCCGTCTACAAATGTCAGCAAGCTGGCTTCTTCGCCTACCATGCATTCTTCTACAACGATGCGGCCGCCGGAAGCACCAAAGATATGATCTTCCATCATGGCATTGACGGCATCAATCGCTTCTTCTTCTGTCTGGGCAACGACAACGCCCTTGCCGGCTGCCAAACCGTCTGCCTTGACGACAATCGGTGCGCCTTGTTCATGAATATACTGTTTAGCCGCTTCTCCATCTGTAAATGACGCATAGGCAGCCGTCGGTACATGGTATTTTTTCATGAGATTCTTGGCAAATACTTTGGAACCTTCCATTTGTGCCGCTGCTTTATTCGGTCCAAATACAGCCAATCCTTTGGATTGGCAAATGTCTGCCAGCCCTTCTGTCAGCGGCACTTCCGGACCGACGACGATCATGTCGATGCCTTCCTGCACACAGTAGTTGGCAATACCTTCCAAATCAGAAAGAGGCATGTTGACACACGTCGCGATTTCTGCCATAGCGGCACTGCCGGGAATAGCATATAATTTTTCTACATTCAAGCTTTGGGAAAGTTTCCAAGCCAGCGTATGTTCACGGCCGCCGCCTCCGATTACTGCTACTTTCATTGCCCTTATTCCCCTTTCTTGACCTGCTGTGCCAAGTACGCAGCAATAGCCGTATCATATACAGCTGTATGATGGAATGCTTCTTGAGCTAATTCCAACCGATACTGATCTGTAAATTCGCCGTCTTTCTGCAAAATAGAGATAATTTCATCGTATTTGGCAGGATTGGTGACAATAGCGACATATTTATTGTTTTTGGCAGAGGCACGAACCATGCAGGGACCGCCAATATCAATGTTTTCGATAGCTTCAGCCAGCGTGACATCCGGTTTGGCAATGGTCTGCTGGAACGGATACAAGTTGACGACGACCAAATCAATCGGCGTAATATCATGTTCTTTCATAGCTTTGACATGTTCCGGATTATCACGGACAGCCAGGATAGCGCCGTGAATTTTGGGATTCAGTGTTTTGACGCGGCCATCCATCATCTCCGGAAAACCCGTAACATCCTGTACAGCCATGACGGGAACACCGGCTTCTTTCAGAGTCCGCATGGTGCCGCCGGTGGAAATAATTTCAATGCCCATATCGGCTAAGGCTTTCCCCAATTTCACAACACCTGTTTTATCGGATACACTAATCAACGCGCGTTTAACTTTCATGACAATTCCTCCTTACTCTTGCGTACCTTTGACAACATTGCCGTCAATTGTCAGTTTATCATCACAGAACAACGAAACCGCCTTGACAAACGTCGGGTGTTCTTTGGTCAGAATACGAGCTGCCAGCGTATCTTCTGTATCATCTTCCAATACAGGTACGGCAGACTGCAGAATAATCGGGCCGGCATCCATGTCCGGTACGACAAAATGCACGGTGCAGCCGGCGATTTTGACACCAGCTGCCACCGCCTGTCCCTGGGCATGCAAGCCGCGGAAAGACGGCAGCAACGCCGGATGGATATTGATGATTTTATGTTCATAATGTGAAATAAAATCACCGCTCAGCAAACGCATAAAGCCAGCCAGGCAGATAATGTCTGCTTTGTACGGCGCGATTTCTTTGAGAATATAGGCTTCAAATGCTGCTTTAGAGTCAAATTGTTTGCGGTCTGCCAAAATAACCGGTACGCCCCATTCTTTGGCTCTGTCCATGACAGGTGCTCCCGGAATATCGCAAACCAATGCTTTGACTTGTGCATGGATTATTCCTGCTTCTACCGCTTCATGCAGCGCCACGGCATTAGAGCCGCGGCCTGAAGCGAAGATAACCATATTTTTTTTAGGCATTGAAAACGCCCCCCTGCAGCGTAACAGGCACATCCGAGTTGACAACTTTGCCAATTACATAGGCTTTTTCATTGCGGTCAGCCAAATTCTGCAGAACTGCATCGGCATCGTTTGCATCAACAATCATAATCATGCCGATTCCCATGTTGAATGTGCGGTACATTTCTTTTTTATCGACATTGCCCCATTTTTGCAGCAGGCCGAAAATAGGAAGCTGCGGCCATGCCGTTACATCGATTTCCACGCCTGTGCCGGCTGGAAGCACGCGGGGAATGTTTTCATAAAAACCGCCGCCTGTAATATGGACCATGCCTTTAACATTAAAGTTCTGAATAATCGGCAGGCATGGTTTTGGATACAAACGTGTCGGTGTCAAAAGGCATTCTCCGATTGTCATGCCCAATTCATCAACATACTGGTCAAGTTTCATCTTCTGGCGTTCCAAAACGATTTTGCGTACCAAGGAAAAGCCATTGGAATGCACGCCTGTAGAAGGCAGACCGATAAGCACGTCACCGGCTTTGATGTGTTCACCCGTAATGACGCGGTCCCGATCGACGATGCCTACGCCAAAACCAGCGAGGTCATAATCGTCTTTGGCATAGAATCCAGCCATTTCAGCTGTTTCACCGCCGAGAAGAGCACAGCCTGATTCTTTGCAGGCATTGGCAACACCTTTAACAATAGTGGCTACCTGTACAGGATCTAACTTGCCAACAGCAATGTAATCCAAGAAAAAGAGCGGTTCTGCCCCTTGGACAAGTACGTCATTGATAGACATGGCAACGCAGTCCTGACCAACGGTGTCATGTTTGCCCATCATGATAGCCAAACGGAGCTTAGTGCCTACGCCGTCAGTACCGCTGACGAGAATCGGCTTTTTGAGCTTGCTGTTCATTAAGGAAAACAGACCGCCAAAACCGCCAAGATCGCCCAGTACTTCCGGACGGTATGTGGCTTTGACAGAATCTTTCATCAATTCTACGGCTTTATTGCCTGCATCAATATCTACACCTGCATCGGCGTATGTTAATCCTTTATTTGTTTCGTTCGAGAGCATATTTTTCTCCTTCTTCATTGGACTTAGGAATATCGGTAGGATAATCGTTATTAAAGCATGCTAAACACATGTCTTCTTTAGGAATATGTTCAACTGCACGGTTCAATCCGTCTATGGTAATGAAGTGAAGCTTATCGACACCAATGTACTTTTGAATTTGCTCTACACTCAGTGTAGAAGCAATCAGTTCTTTACGGACAGACGTATCAATGCCGTAGAAGCAAGGATACATAATCGGCGGTGCTGATACGCACATATACACTTCTTTTGCCCCGGCTTCCCGCAGCAGCTTACAGATAATGCCGCTTGTCGTGCCGCGGACGATAGAATCATCAACCATGACAATGCGTTTGCCCTTAACGACCGATTTTACAACATTCAGCTTCATGCGCACGGCTAATTCACGCTGTTTCTGGTTTGGCTTAATAAAGGTGCGTCCCATATAGCGGTTTTTGATGAGGCCGTGTTTAAACGGAATGCCAGATGCAAGAGAGTAGCCAATTGCTGCCGTATTGCCGCTGTCCGGTACAGAAATGACGAGGTCTGCATCATACTGCGTTTCGTTCCACATTTCCCGGCCCATATTCAAGCGGGCTTGGTATACGTCCTGACCGTCAATGACACTGTCCGGACGAGCAAAATAGATATATTCAAAGGAACAGATTTGTTTGCGGTCCGCTTTGGCATATATCGTCGATTTCACGCCGCCTTCGCCGATTTCCACAAATTCACCGGGAAGAACGTCACGGACAAATGTCGCGCCAATCGCATCGAGTGCACAGGTTTCAGAAGCCAGTACCCAGCCGCCGTTTTCCGTGCGGCCTATGCAAAGAGGACGGAATCCATACGGGTCACGAACGCCGTATAATTTGTCCCGGGTCATCAGCACCAGCGAGTACGCCCCTTTAATACGGTTCATGCTTTCCATAATCCGTTCTTCCATCGTGTCTTTATGGCTGCGGCTGATTAAATTGACAATAATTTCACTGTCCATCGTCGTTTGGAACGTTGCACCGCCGCGGTCCAATTCTTCACGCAGTATCCGTGTATTGGTCAGATTGCCGTTATGTGCCAAAGCCAGCTGGCCCATCGGCGTGTATACAGCCAACGGCTGAATATTGCGGGGGTTATTAGACCCGGTTGTCGAATACCGGACATGGCCGATGCCGATGGGGCCGCCTTCTTCTTCCGGTACGCCGTCTGCAAAGACCGTACTGATCAGTCCCATTCCCCGATAGGTATGAATATCGCTGCCATCAGTCAGTGCGATACCGCCGCTTTCCTGACCGCGGTGCTGCAATGCAAAAAGGCCCCAATAGATATAACGGGGAATATCTAACGTCTTATCATAAATACCTAATACGCCGCATTCTTCATGCTGCTTATCCCAAATCGGATCGTAAAACATGAAAACCTCCTATAAATTGAAAAATATACGTGCCACTACATGTTTTGTACAGTTTCCTGCAACTTGCGGTTCTTTTCCATAACTTGAGCTGCCATGTCTTCACGATATTTCTTGTACTTGGCGGCCAAGGCCGGGTCGCTGACGGCACCAATCTGAATGGCCAGTAAAGCTGCGTTTTTAGAGCCGTTGATTGCCATGGTCGCAACAGGCATGCCAGACGGCATCTGTACGATAGCCAGCAGTGCATCCATGCCTTTCAGACTGCCGCTTTCCAAAGGAACACCAATGACCGGCAGCGTCGTGTAGCTGGCAATGACGCCCGGCAAATGTGCTGCCATGCCGGCGCCGGCAATAATGACGCTGATGCCGCGGCTTTCTGCGCCGGCAACAAATTCTCGAACAGCTGTCGGTGTACGGTGTGCTGATGCCAGTAATACTTCGTATTCCACACCAAATTCTTTGAAAATATCCAACGCTTTTTTCATGACGGGAAAATCTGAATCGCTCCCCATTACCAAACCGACCTTCAAAAGAGACCCCTCCTTAGAATAAGTAAAACCCAAAAGCGAGACATTCCTCACCTTTGGGTTTATTCATTTAGACGCACTGATTGCACTGCAGTTTACAAACCATTTTTTCCTAGTCCATAAAGCAATGTTCATAGTACATCTCCTTATTGATGTAAGACTATACTCATATATGCATCCGTATACGGTCATATACAGTCCATATATTAAATACAAGTAAATTCTATCAAAAACACGTATACGTGTCAATCGTTAATCTTGCCAACGATATCACTAATATGAGAAATTCCCATCTTCTGGCAGTATTGATCCATACCGGCCGCAATTTCTTCCACAGCACGCGGGTTAACAAAGTTATAGGCACCGACAGCTACAGCACTGGCACCTGCCAGCATAAATTCAATCGCATCCTGCCAAGAAGCAATGCCGCCCAGACCTAACACTGGAATTTGGACAGCTTGTGCCGTCTGCCAAACCATGCGCAAAGCAACCGGCTTTACTGCCGGGCCGGACAAGCCTCCCGTAATATTGCCCAACAGCGGCTTTTGCGTATAAATATCGACAGCCATGCCCGTCAGCGTGTTGATTAATGACACGGCATCCGCTCCGGCTGCTTCAACAGCTTTCGCCATGACGGTAATATCCGTAACATTCGGAGACAGCTTCATAATGACCGGTTTGGATGTATGATCTTTGACGCTGCGCGTAACAGCAGCGGCAGCTTCCGGCTTCGTACCAAAAACAATGCCCCCTTCTTTGACGTTTGGACAAGAAATATTGACTTCCAACGCAGCTACGCCGTCTACATCCAGCTTAGCAGCCAATTCGCCGTATTCTTCTGCTGTGCCGGCAGAAATGTTGACGATAAGAGGCGTTGGATGCTGGCTGACTTTGGGCAGAATATCTTTTTTAAACGCATCGACGCCGGGATTTTCCAGCCCGATGCAGTTGAGCATGCCGGACGGCGTTTCTGCCACACGCACGCCGGGGTTGCCTGCCCGCGGCAAAGGCGTAATACCCTTAGAAATAATGGCGCCGATGTTGTCTATATCCAAAAAGTCAGCATATTCCAAGCCAAAGCCAAAGGTGCCGGATGCCCCCATTACTGGTGTTTTCATCGAAATACCGGCAAAGTTTACAGCCATACGATTGGTATTCATTAGAAGACCTCCTTAGATGAAAATACAGGGCCGTCTGCGCAGACTTTGTACCGCTTGCCGCTTACTTTGCTTTCAAACGTACAGCCCAGACAAACACCGATACCGCAGGCCATGCGTTTTTCCATAGATACTTCACAGGCAATACCTGCTTTTTCCGACGCTTCGGCAATCGTTTTCATCATGACCGTTGGACCGCACGTAGATACACGGTCGATTGCATTTTCCGAAAAAATAGTCGGCAGTGCCTGCACGGCAAATCCTTTCATGCCCAATGAACCATCATCTGTCGTAACATAAATCTTGTCGGCATAGGGCTCAAAAAACTTCGTCCAAAATGTTTCAGACGCCGTCTTGCCGCCGACCAGTACGACAGGCTTATCCAAGGTCTTCGCCAAAAAAATAAGGGGAGCCAAGCCTACGCCGCCGCCGACAAGCAGTGCTTTGCCGGGAGTTGTTGTAAACACGCCTTCCCCCAGGGGGCCTTCAACGCTGATCGTTTCGCCTATCTTCATAGCAGCCATTTCATGCGTACCCTTGCCGACCAGCCGGTAAATAATCGTTACCGTACCGTTTGTCGTATCGGCATCGACAATACCAAAGGGGCGGCGCAGAAATGTCTTTCCTGCTGCTTTCTGTACATTCACAAACTGACCGGGTTTTGCTTCTGCTGCAATCTGCGGTGCATGAAAAACCATTTTCCAGACTTCTGGAATAATCGCTTCATTGCTTACAACAGCCGCTTCTTCTAAAAATTTTTTCACCTGTTCTCCATCCTTCCCTTTCCTATTCTGAGAGTATTGTACCATATTTTATGCTATAAATGCATGTATCTGCACGCATAAATCGATGTCGTACCCAAAAAACAGGCACGATCATGACGCATTCAACTGCTTCAACCCATTATATACGCCGCCAACAACGCCTGAATCCTGTAAATATTGGTATCTGTACTGAATTTTTGCGTAATCGCTTCCGGCCCCATGCCATTGACCCATATTTTTAGCTCCGCATCCAAATCAAAATTACCGGCCGATTCTACAGCAAAATGGGTAATGTTGTGATACGGAATAGAATGATACTCGACTTTCTTTCCGGTCATGCCCTGCACGTTGACGATAATCAAACGGCAGTTGGTAAAAATCCACATATCCCGAATAATTTTATAAGCTTGATTAATTCGTTCTCCCCGCATGAGCATCGGCGAATATTTTTCCCGTACTTCTTCTGCATCAATTTCACTGGCATTGCCCATTAGTCCATTAAAAAATCCCATAGGTACTCCCTCCTTTTGCGCGTCTATGCCATGCCGCCGCGAGCCCAAACGTCTCTGAATACGGCAGCAGCTGCAATGTATTGAATAGTTTTATTATATCATATGCGTCTTCGTTTTCCCTCGTCTCCTGCAAAAGAATAGTGCCTCTTGGCGCGCTGTCTTTGTATTATTGACTTTGGGTTCAGTCCCATAGGAGCTGCCATCATAAAACAGCTCCAATATGCAGCAGAGCCGTCGTTTGTGTGCGGCGGCTCTGTATCAATTATAGCTATATATAGTTGTATTATTTTTTTAGTTTCTTCAATTCTTTTTCCAATGCAGGCAGTGCTTCAAATAAATCACCGACAATGCCATAATGGGCAAATTGGAAAATGGGGGCATCCGGGTCTTTATTGACAGCAATAATAAGTTCTGCATCCTGAATGCCCAATTTGTGTTGAATCGCTCCGGAAATGCCAAGGGCTATATAAATTTTAGGGGCTATTTTTTTGCCGGTAATGCCAATTTGAATATCATGCGCTGCCCAGCCATTATCTACCAGTGGTTTGGAAACGCCAAAAGCGGCACCAATAGATGCTGCAAAGGCCTGAACTTTCTGCATCCCCGCTTCATCACCGACACCACGGCCGGCGCCTACGATGATTTCTGCGTGTTCCAAGTTGACGTCCAGCGCTTCCGGCGGCAATGATTCAACATGCGTTATTTGGTAGGATGATGTAATGTCACTGCTTGCCACCGTTTCTGTCACAATCTCTCCCTGGCGGCTCGCATCGGGTGCATTGCCGCGGAAAATTTTATCACTGACTGTCGCCAGCTGCGGCCGTGTCGTCGTTTGAATTTTTACAAATACTTTGCCCGTATATGCCGGGCGTATCCATGTCAGTGTGTCGTCTTCACCTTCATACGATACATCGATACAGTCTGCTACTAAGCCTACATTCATCGCGGCAGACAAACGGCCGCCTAAATCACGGCCATCATTCGATGCACCGATTAAAATAACGTTCGGCATGTATTTTTTCGCTAAGTTTGCCAGCACATGCGTATAGCGAACGGCATCAAACGCTGTCAGTTCTGACTGCGGCACGATAATCGCGCCGTCTGCACCGTACGAAACAGCTGTTTTAGCAATCGGTTCTGCATCTTTTCCCAAAACAACAGCTGCTAAGGGAGTATGACGCGTATCGGCCAATTCTCGTCCTTTTCCCAATAACTCTATACTAACCGGACTTAACGTACCGTTTACGATTTCACAGTATACCCAAATCGCGTTATTCCATTCCATGATGTCATCCCTCCTTATATCAGCTTTTTCGTTTTCAAATCAACCAGCAACTGATGTACTGCATCTGCTGTGGTCGCACCGTCTATCATGATGCCCGTTGGATGCGGCTGCGGTGCAAACAGTTCCGTAACTCTCGTTGCCGAACCAGCTGTGCCGACATCCTGCGGTGTCAATCCTAAATCTTCCAAACGCATTACTGTAAATACAGCTTTTTTGGCTTTCATGGCCCCGCGCAGTTTAGGTGCCCGCGGCGTATTGATTGTTTCCATGACCGAGCATACTGTTGGCAAAGATACCGTTACTGTTTCCAAACTATTATGGTTCTTGCGGGTTCCTTTCAGTATATTTCCTTCCACAGCAATAGATTCTGCATAGGAAAGCAGTGACATGCCCAGCTGCTGTGCAACTGCAGGAGGAATCTGCCCCGTATCGCCGTCCGTCGAACGCTTCCCAGTCAGTACTAGGTCTGCTCCGCCTATTTTTTCAATCGCCTTTGCCAAGATTTTTCCCGTCGCCAGCGTATCCGAACCAGCCATGCGTTCGTCCGAAACAAGCACGCCCGTATCGGCTCCCATAGCAATACCGTCACGCATTATTTCGCCTGCCATGGCATTCCCCATCGTCAGCAGCGTAACAGTACCTCCCAAAGCTTCTTTCAATGCCACGCCAGCCTCTACAGCATGCGCATCAACAGGATTCAACATCGAAGGCGCACCCACACGAACCAGATTATGCTGCTTTGCATCTATTTGGATATCTGATACAGCCGGTACTTGTTTAACCAAAACAACGATATTCATATACATACCTCCTTACCAACAGAAATGTATTCCAACTTTGTTATCTATATTATCTCATAACATCAAAAAATAATCAACTAATAATTCTTATTTATTAGATTTTTTTACAAACTATATACAATAGTATACGCTGTACAAGCAAATGATACAGTTTTACCCTGCCGCTTCTTCTTGGATGGATTCTAAGCTCTTTTGCAAATGTCACAGATACACCCTTGTTTTTTATACATACATATGATATTATAGTGAAGTATTCGTTGTGCAGTATACATCATGCGCCTATAGCTCAGGGGATAGAGCACCGGTCTCCGGAACCGGGTGCGAAGGTTCGAATCCTTCTAGGCGCACCATATAAATAAGCGGTTTTACATCAACGTGAAACCGCTTATTTTTTGTTTTGCCGCTTATTTTGGCCGCGCTTTGTTAAATTTCAAAATTCAAATACTATGGTATTCCAATATTTTTATCTTGTTGTTCATTTCTTTTATCATTTACATTTTTCAAGAAATCACGTATACTTAATGTATAGTCAGTTATTGGTATTGGCTGCGGAGGCGTCACCTCTTTCGAGTGTGAATCCGTAGAGGTACTGCCAATAGCTGACTTTTTTTATATTATATGTATTAAATCTGTTTATTCTTTACCTTTCAGAAATACCCAGTATTTTTTATGCGTTTTCTTCACTGGATGCATATAATTTTTCAAAGGCTTTTAGTGATCGGGCAATCATTGCGCCGTCTACACAATAGGAAATGCGGCAGTATCCCGGGCAGCCAAACTCATCACCCGGCACAATTAGGATATTCAGTGATTTAGCCTTTTCCATAAACTCGTTGGCGTCACCATCAGGAGCTTTGACAAATAAGTAAAATGCGCCGGACGGATAAACGCATTCAAAGCCGATACGAGTCAAGCCTTCGTATATTAATTTGCGGTTGGCATCATATATGCCCATATCAGCCGTTTGTCCCTGGCATGCCATGACCACCCGCTGGAATACATTAGGAGCGCAGACAAATCCCAACGCCCGACCGGCACCGCATACGGCCGTAAACAGCTCTTTGTTTTGACTGACTTCATCCGGTATTAAGATATAACCGATACGTTCTCCCGGCAGTGACAGCGATTTACTGTATGAATAGCAGACAATCGTATTTTCATAAAACTTCGGCACGTACAGGATAGGCAGCTCATCAAAAATAACTTCTCGATAGGGTTCATCAGAAATCAAGAAAATCGGATGTCCCAGTTCCTGTTCTTTTTGGCGCAGCAAGGTGCCTACTGCCTGCAGCGTATCGGCACTGTATACGATACCGGATGGATTATTGGGTGAATTAATGATGACGGCTTTGGTATGCGCAGTAATAGCTTGTTCCAAGCCTTGCAAAGACAGCTGGAAAGTCTTAGTATCTGCCGGCACAATGACCAGTTTTCCTCCGGCACTTTCGGCAAACACACGATATTCCGGAAAAAACGGCGCATTGACGATAATTTCATCGTCTGCCGTTTCCACCAAGGTTTTCATAATAATAGCCAAGGAAGCAGACGCACCGCACGTAATGTAAAAATTGGCAGCCCGGACATGCGCATCAAAGGTTTGGTTCATATAATCAGCCATACTCTGCCGTACAGCCGGATCTCCCGGAGCCGGTGTATAGCCATGAATAGTTGCTGGATTTTCTTCTTGTGCCAAGCGTACCATTTCACGCTGCACACATGCCGGTGCCGGAATACTCGGATTGCCAATGCTAAAATCGTAGACGTTTTCTTTGCCGATTTGAGCAGCTTGTTCCTGTCCATAGTCGTACAATGCGCGAATCGCTGAACGGTTGGAACCCAAGGCATACATCGTTTTATTATACATTCAAATCCCCCGCTTTTCTTGTCGTTTGTCTGCAGCAATACAATGCATAAAAAAAGCCCTGCATCATAACGCATGCAAGGCTTCATCGCTGTTTGTATTCTGTTTTCTTTTATAGCATACCAAAAAGCGACTGACTTTGTCAATCCAGTCAGTCGCTTTGTTTCAAAACATAACAGTTGTTCGTTATTTACCGCTGTTGTCAAAATAATCTGCCAGCCCTTTGACGATGCTTTCTGCAAAGTTTTGCTGCTGTGCTTCGGAATTCAGGGCATTTTCTTCCGTTGGGTTGGAAATGAAGCCCAGTTCCAGCAGTGTTGCCGGCATATTGGTATGCAGGAGAACATAGAAGTTAGCTGTCCGCACACCGCGGTCTGGGAAGGACGTTGCATTCATATTTTGGTCGTGCAGGTATTTTGCCAAGCTGTAATCATACGGTGTCTTACTGTTGTAATATGCCGTTACCCCTCTGGCATCTGCTGTCGAATACGAATCAATATGAATGCAGACAAATACATCTGCTTTGGCAGCATTGGCAATGTTGCAGCGTGCCTGCAGTTCTTCTGCGGCGCCGTCATACGGAGCGTATACATCGACGTCTGTCGTTCTCGTCATAATAACGTTGGCTCCGGCATTATTCAGCAAAGCTGCGACTTTTTTAGAAATAGCCAGCGTAATGTCTTTTTCCTGAGAATACGAACCAATCGCGCCGGTATCGCTGCCGCCATGGCCCGGGTCAATCGCAATAATTTTGCCTTTCAGTCCTTTTGTCAAGCTGTATGACTGGCTGCTGCTGTACGAAGGCACCGTCACAGCAGGCATGGTTACTTTCTTCGTGTTTATCGAAGTACCCGTTGTTTTTTTCTGTGCGGCTGTATTAATGCCTATTTTGCCGTCGTTCCAATGGCTCCACTGTTTTACCTTGCCGGATTTGTCATTGATATCGATGACGACACGGGCACCGCTTTTGTTTTTGTCCGTCATGCCGGGCAGGGAAAATACTTTAATATCACTTTTGGTAATCGGTCTGGGCACTTTAAAATTGACATCTGTACCGCTTGTCCGCTGTGTAAGCGATATTTTGGATACGACGTTGGTATTCGCCTTATATTCTTTGGCTACGGTTTTGCCCATCTTGGTGTTGGGCAGGGTAACGTAGATATATTCACCTGTTTTGTCAATATATAACCGCGGCGTTACTCGATTGCTTACTTCCAAAACAGTACGCACAAACGGCGTATTGGCATCATTTCTCGTCGCTGTTCGCACACTGGTAATTTCCGTTTTAGATGCTGCCTGCGACATAAAGAGCGGGCAAAGGCAAAAAATCATCAAGAACGGAAGTATAAAAAATTTTTTGAACACGCTTATCTTCTTCCTTTCTGTTACATGCCATTTATTATAGCACATGTCGCTTGAATAGAAAAATGGTTTTGTCCATCTTCTCCCCCCGCGGCGTTTATTCCCGCTGCGCTAGTTCGTCCCGCAATGCAGCAATTTCTTGATGCAGGCGTTCTTCTTCTTCTTCATTGCGCGCAATCGTAATGGTAAATGCCATGCCCTCCGTTGCCCCTTTAGGCAGAAGCTCTGTTGGAAACTGCAGTTCATGTTCATCATCATTCAAGAGGATGTAGGCTGTCTGTTCGGTAATGCGGTCAATACTGCCGATGAGTTCTTTTTTCATTTAATGCTCCTTTTTGATTTCATACGAAGAGCCGTCGCTGATAATAGAAATGATACCGTCTTTATCAGTCCGATATACATTGACATGATATTTTTTCAACGTATCCAAGGTCGGTTTATGCGGGAACTTATATTGGTTGTTGACGCCGCAGGAAATCGTTGCATCTGCCGGCTTCACTGCTGCTACAAATGCCGGCGATGATGAGGTTTTGCTGCCGTGATGCCCTACTTTCAGCACGTTTGCCTGCAGTTCTGTTCCTTTGTAGTTTTTCAGGAGCTGTTCTTCAACTTCTTTTTGTGCATCTCCTGTAAACATAATCGAGAACGTACCGTATGTCATTTTGCAGACAATCGAGTTGTCATTTGTCAAGCCGCTTTCCGATACACCCTGGGTATTTTCTTTGGTAAATGGTTTGCCCGGCGAGAGAACGGCAAACTTCACGTCATCGCCTAAGGTAATGGTATCGCCTTTTTTCAACGATTTGTACGCAATATTCTTAGTCTTAATATTTTTTAAATAGTTCTTGTACATCGCCGTATTGGCAGCCTGGCCGTTATCATAAATCTGTTTAATCTGAAACGCCTTAAACAAAGCAGCCATACCACCTAAATGATCGCCGTGGGGATGCGTAATCAAAACAACATCCAGTGTTTTGACTTTCTTTTCTTTCAGCTGCTTAACCAAAGCGTCCCGGCTGTCCACATCGCCAGTATCAATCAGCATATTTTTTCCTTTGTATTGAATTAACGTCGCATCAGCTTGTCCGACGTTGAGCATAGACACATGCAGGGCTTTATCTGAATCGGTTACTGCTGCTGCCGATGCACGCTGCGTACTGCTGTCATGGTCTTGTGTGGCGTTGGTGCCGCAGCCGCCCAGCAAAACCATCAATGCCAGACATACAGCTGCCAGGCAGGAAAATGCCTTATTCCATTTCTTCATGATGTATTCCTCCTATCAACGGTTCCTGCAGTAACGGTACGGCCATATTTTCTTCCAGCGCACTGATTACACGTGGGACTGCATCCGCTGCTTCCATGGGAGTAAAGCCATAGGAACCATACTCTTTGCGGCACAGGTCACCGGCTGCGCCATGCAGGTATACAGCAGCGCAGGCAGCACTGCAGATGTCCGGACGGCTTTCTCTGGCTGCTACTGCAGCCGTCATTCCCGTCAGCACATCACCCATACCGCCGCAGGCCATGCCGGCATTGCCCGTCGGATTGACATACGCATTGCCCGTTTTAGCGGAAACAATAATCGTCGGTGCGCCTTTCAGTACCAGGTTGACATGCCATTTTTTCACAAATGCCTTGGCTGCGCCAATCAAATCCTGTTGTATTTCTGCAACAGGTACACCGCTGAGACGGCTAAATTCTGCCAAGTGCGGCGTCATGATAATACGCTGTCCCATAGGCTGTATAAAATCTTTTTCATCTGTCAATACGTTTAACGCATCGGCATCCAATACGACAGGGCAGGTCGTCCCCTGCAGCATCAATTTGACAAATTCTTTGGTTTCAGCTTCTTTGCCCATACCAGGGCCCATAGCCAATACAGACCAAGAAGCACTTTCTGCCAGTATCGAAGGGGCATCTTCACGCGTAAAAAAGGCATGACTGCCGACGCCGCGAACCATGATTTCCGGCTGGCGGCCGATACAGTACGGTGCCGTTTGCGCCGGTACCCGCAAAAATACTTTGCCTGCGCCGCTCCGTACAGCGCCATGTGCTGCCATGAGAGCCGCTCCTGCCATATCGCTGCTGCCCGTCACAATCCCGATGGTACCGTGGCTGCCTTTGTGGCTGGCCGGACTGCGGGGAACTAAAATTTCAGCGATATCCGATTCCTGCAGCAAATATGCCGGGTCATCTTCCGGCTGTGTCAGCAACGGTGCCGGCATGCCGATCGCATCCAATTCAATCGAACCAGCACAAGTACGTCCCGGATACAACAGCAGTCCCCGCTTCAATGCGCCAAACGTAATGGTCATATCGGCAAACACCGGTCCGTTTTCTTCTTCACCGCTGCCGCTGACAGCCCCTGTGTCGGCATTGACACCGGTTGGTATATCGACTGCCAAGACCGTCAATTTTCCTGCCGCTGCCGTTTCATTAATCATTGCTGCGATAGAGGTCAGCGGTTCCCGCAAATCACCGTGAAATCCCGTTCCCAGCATCGCATCGACTGCCACCTGGCTGTGCTGCAGCCGCTGCCGCAGCAGCTGCCAGTCTATATCCCCGCTGCCGCATTTTGTCACGATGCATGATTCGTTATCTTCCAATTCCAGCAAGGTCATCAAATGCTGCCGCGATTCTTCAGAATACGCCTGGGTATGGCCCAGCACATAGACATATACTCTGGCACCAGCTGCCAAAATATGCCGTGCCAGCACAAATCCATCACCGCTGTTGTTCCCTTTACCGCAAAAAATGATGACGTCCTTGCCTGACCAGCCGCCAATAAACGCATCAGCCCGTTCAGCTGCGGCATGGCCGGCGTTTTCCATGAGGACTGCCGGCAAAATGCCGTATTTTCCATGCATGGCAGTGCGGTCCATGTTTTTCATTTGTTCTGCTGTATTTAATTTCTGCATTGTCAATCTCCTTTACTACATGATAACTTGAGCCACCGCATAGTCTCCATCATGGCTGATGGACACGGACGGGGTTTGCACAGACTTTGCTTTGACAGCATCCTGATAGTATCCATGCAGCCGAAAAAACGGTGCTCCCAGTTCCGTATGGTCAATTTCCACTTCTGTCCATTTTCCCTGTCTAAATCCGGTACCCAATGCTTTAAACAGAGCTTCTTTGGCAGCAAATATGCCTGCAAACGAAGCGTATTGATGATATTGCCGCTGACGGCAGTAGGCAATCTCACGGTCCGTAAAAAAACGATGGAGCGACCGTTCGTGATGATGGACCAATTCCTGCATGCGGCTAATCTGCACAATATCTATTCCGCAAACCATAATACTCCTCCAATATAAAAGCCGCAATCCCATTGACGGGACTGCGGCACGTTACTTACCATTTCTGCATTCGGATACAAATAGCCAATCCTTCCAGCAAGGCCCGAAACGTCATAAAAGACACGGTCATATCAGTATATACAGAATGCGTCACTTTATAACAAAGCGTCACTTGTTTGTGCTGATAATCGTATACCAAACCGTGCAGATTCGATTCAAAGGTATACTTAGGTGCCGGCACCTTAAATTGAGGCGGCTTTTCTACTTCAAGTCCATGAATCAAACGGTTGATGAAGACAGTTTTAGGCACTTCTGATTGAAGCATTTCTTCTACAAAGCTATCCAATACAGACATGAATTCACCTCAATCAATTAGTCAAAGAAATGTGCATGAATAGCTTTGACAGCCGTATCCACGCTTTCTTCGCCAATCAGGCAGGTAATGCTGATTTCAGACGTAGAAATAATTTCGATGTTGATACCTTTGTCGCCAAGAACGCCAAACATGCCTGCTGCAATGCCGGGATGGCCAGCCATACCAGCACCGACAACGGATACTTTAGCCATTTTATCATCAATTAAAATATCTTCTACAGGAAATTCCTTGCGAATGCCGGCCAATACATCTTTTGCTTCTGCCAGTTCCGTACGGGCAATCGTAAAGGTAATATCCGTTACGCCTTCTTTGGCAATGCGCACGCTCTGCACAATCATATCGACATCAACATGCTTTTCTGCCAATTCTGCGAAAATCTTATAAGCATATCCCGGTTTATTGGGAATTCCTAATACGGTAATTTTTGCAACGTTTTTATCCGAAGCTACGCCGCGGATGAGATACTGTTTGAGTTCCATAGAGCAATCCTCCTTGATAATTGTGCCTTCGTCTTCTGAAAATGTAGACCGTACATGAATAGGAACGTTAAAACGGCTGCCCATTTCTACAGCGCGCGGCTGCATAACGCCGGCACCCAGCTTTGCCATTTCCAACATTTCACCATACGTGATTTCTTTCATTTTCTTCGCATTCGGCACGATACGAGGATCGGACGTATAGACGCCGTCTACATCTGTATAAATTTCACAGACGTCGGCATGAATAGCACCGGCAATCGCAACGGCTGTCGTATCCGAACCGCCGCGGCCCAGTGTCGTAATATCGCCATGGCCTGTAATACCCTGGAATCCTGCTACGACGACAATGTTGCCGTCATCCAGCGCTTCCATGATTCTATCCGGTTCTAATTCCAAAATTCGGCCCTTATTAAAAGCGTCGCTCGTCTTAATGCCTGCCTGCGCACCTGTAAAGGAAATTGCCTTTTGGCCTGCTTCCTGAAATGCCATTGCCATCAGCGCAATCGATACCTGTTCGCCTGTCGTCAACAGCATATCCATTTCACGGCCATATGTTTTGGAGGTAATTTGTTTTGCTAATGCTACTAATTCATCCGTCGTGTCCCCCATTGCAGATACAACGATAACAATTTTATCCCCAGGCTGCTTGCCTTTTAAGACACGTTGTACAATAGCACGCATTTTGTCCGGCGTCGCAACAGAACTGCCGCCAAACTTTTTCACGATTAATGCCAACTTAAATCCCTCGCTTTTAGTTTATTCTCACATTCCCATGGTCCATCTAACCATATATTGAATAATATCATGTACCCATACAAAAGTAAAGAAAAATGTAAAGAAAAAGCGCATGCCGCGCTATTTCTCTTTTTTTATCCCCTGTCTAAAACATCTATTCAGAAAACTTTTACAAATTCTGCCAAAAACAGTTGCCTATTTTGTCACGGGACCCTATAATTTTAGTATTCCTTATTTTATCTTTTATATTTTTTATTCCAAAGGAGTGGTAATCATCATGGAACAAAATTCCAGCATTTTGGAACGGGTATTCCATCTGTCTGCCAACGGCTCTTCTGTCAAAACCGAACTGCTCGCAGGCATTACGACGTTTATGACGATGGCCTACATTTTGGCCGTCAATCCTACGATTTTAAGTGCCACCGGCATGGATAAAGGAGCCGTACTGACGGCAACTGCTATGGCATCCTGCCTCGGCTGTCTGTGCATGGCCTTTTTTGCCAACTATCCCTTTGCTCTGGCACCCGGCATGGGGCTTAATGCATTTTTTGCCTATACGGTCGTCCTGCAAATGGGTTACACCTGGCAAATGGCATTATGCGCTGTTTTTGTTGAAGGTGTTATTTTTATTATTTTATCGCTGACCAATGTGCGTGAAGCTATTTTTAACGCTATTCCGCTGACATTGAAAAAAGCAGTGTCTGCCGGCATCGGCCTTTTCATCGCCCTTATTGGATTGTTAAATGCCCAAATCATCGTTGCCAACCCAGCTACCAAAATTTCTTTGTTTTCCTTCAAACAATCCGTCGCTGCCGGCACATTCAGTACGGTAGGCATCACGGTCCTGCTGGCTATGATCGGCATCCTCTTTACAGCCATTCTCATGGTCAAGAAAGTCCGCGGCAACATTCTCTGGGGTATCTTATTTACTTGGATTTTAGCCGTTCTCTGCGAAATGACCGGTTTATATACGCCAAATCCGGATGCACACATGTACAGCGTTATTCCTGATTTATCCGCCGGTGCCGCTTCTTTCGTACCCGCCAGTCTCTCGCCGATTCTCGGGCAGCTTGATTTTTCCAATATGATTAGCTTTGATTTTCTCGTCGTCATGTTTGCCTTCCTGTTCGTCGATATTTTCGACACGCTCGGTACATTAATCGGCGTATCTTCCAAAGCCAACATGCTGGACAAAAACGGCAAACTGCCGCATATCAAAGGCGCCCTCATGGCTGATGCCGTAGCAACAACAGCCGGTGCCCTGCTCGGCACAAGCACGACGACAACCTTCGTTGAAAGCGCTACCGGCGTCAGTGAAGGCGGCCGTACAGGTCTTACTGCCGTCTGCGTCGCAGTCCTCTTTGCCTTGTCCTTATTCTTCTCGCCATTTTTCATGGCAATCCCGGCATTTGCTACCGCTCCGGCACTGGTCGTCGTTGGCTTCCTCATGCTGACATCTGTCGCAGGTATTAATTTTAATGATTTCAGCGAATCGATTCCGGCTTATATTACCATTATCTCCATGCCGTTTTGTTACAGCATTTCTGAAGGCATTTCCTTCGGCGTCATTTCCTATGTCATTATTAACCTGCTTACAGGCAAAAAAGAAAAGATTTCTCTGCTTATGTATTTCCTGGCAATTATCTTTATCTTGAAATACATATTCTTATAATAGGTATTTGCAGTCAAACGATAGGGGCTGTCGCACAAAGCGATATGCCCCTTTTTTGTGTGGTGTATCACTGCATCATCGGCATAATAAGGCATACAGCACCTTTATGATTTACCCATACTAGCTCTATTCTTGTCATTATGTTGCAGCAATAGCTACCGCTGAGTGTCTTTCTCTTTTCGTAATGCAGTATGGGCTTCTTTACACAAGGCATCATACTGCCAGTGGCTGTGATGTTCCCGCAAATTTTCACACACAGCACGCAGTGTGCCGTCATGGCGGATTTCAATGCTATGAAAAGAACGTTCCCAAATTGGCTGGGATACTTGTTTGTCGTGCAGCATAGACTGTGTCATCATTTGTTTACAGCGCAATGCGAACCAATTGAGTATATGAGGTGTATGATGCCGGTATGAAACGAGAATATGAATATGATTGGGCATGACAACGTATTCTTGTACCAGCATGATGCGGGATAGATACTGCATATTTTTTAACACGGCTTCAGCAGCCCGCCCCCACGCATTGGGTTTCCAGACATACACTTGGCTGATAGAGCGAATAGTTCCCAGCGTGGGAAGACGGCCATGCGTATACAGCGTAAGAAGCTGTGTGTGCAGGGCAGGACGTCCATAACCTAATTTTGTATTTTTCATAACATATCCACCTCTTTCTGATTGATGCCTATAGTATACCGCAGAAAGATTAAAATAAGATTAAAAAATGGGGTCTGAACATTAGAATTAGATTAAAATTTGAGACACTGTAGAAAAACTCGACAGTACTATCCAGAAAAAATACGTAGTAAAAACAAAAAGGAAGCTGGATTCGAAAAGATTCGAATCCAGCTTCACGGTTATACAGCCTGTATACTGCACTTATTATCTATATTTCCATAGATGACGCAGCTTCCTCGCGGCTAGAAGAAGCTGCCGACTTATGGGCTGTCGGAGAAACAACGGCGTTTTGTTTCATTTTTACCTGCTGGGCATGCCATTCCTGCAGGCTGGGAAATTCTTTGGCTGCTTGGTGCAATGGCTGATTATAGTCATTAGACGTATAAGCTCGGCCGCTGCTGGCTTCTGCACCGGCAATCCGCCAAATTTCCTGCCGTGTTTTTTCTACGCTTTGGACGTAGTTCATCGTTTCTGTATAATGCGGTACACCGCCAGCTCTATCGACGGCACCGGGTCCGGCATTGTACGCTGCTTCGGCATATACAAAGGGTTTATCCCAAGTACGGTAACGATCTACCATTTGTCCCAAGTATTTTACACCGCCATAAATATTTTCTTTCCGATCGTACGGATTGACGTGCAGCTGAGCTGCTGTATCCGGCATGAGCTGGGCAATGCCAATCGCGCCTACGCCGGATACGGCAGAATTGTCAAAATTACTTTCTGTCGTAAACACGGCTGCTACCAAAATAGGATCGACATGATACGTATACGAGGCATCACAGATGTCCTGGGCAATATCGGCCGCATCCTGGCCGGTAATATATTTGCTGACTTGGTCATACACCAGTTCTTCCTGCGTAATAGCATGGACAGGACAGCCTGCCGTCACGCCCATCCAAGCCGCACAAATCATGGTTATTACTTTATTCCACACACTATCGAAGCTCCTTTCATTACTACGTATTATACCACAGGAACAGATTTTGTGTAGATAAGCCAAAAATGACGACGCAGCCTACTGCAAACTATACATATAAACCGGCATAAAAAAGGCTGCAACAAAATGAATAAAAATTTTCATCTTGTTACAGCCCTGCATAGGTTATTGTCTGCTTCGCTTTTTAGTGAATTGAAGCCATAAAGTCTGTATATTTTTTTTTTGTCATAACTGGCTGGAACTGTTCTAGAACCGTTTCCAAGCCGGATGCATCTTCATACAGTAAGTCAATAAGCGTCATGGCCATGACTTGTGTTGTTTTGATATATGCCGTTTTTTCCTCAAACAACGTATAGTCGGCACTGTGCAGCGCACCGTGCACGCATCCTACATGAGGGTGAATAATCGGCATTACATGGGACAAGTCTCCCATATCCGTACTGCCTGCGTTGTGTGCAGCATGGACAATATGCTCTGTGCCAAAGATTTCATTACAGTTCGCTTCCAAAAGAGCCGTCGTGCTTTCATCCTGGTACATAGGCAAATAACCGGGCAGATTGTGAATATCGCAAGTTGCGCCAACGGCCATAGCACCGGCAGACAAAGCCCTATCAATGGCACTATTGTATGTTTTCATCGCTTTTGCAGAGGCCGCGCGGACGTAACTTTCCATACGGACATAATCAGGAATCACATTAACCAAATCACCGCCGCTGTTGATGATTGGATGGAAGCGGACATAATCCTCTTCCCGGAAGGTTTCACGAAGAGCATTGACTCCCATGATGCCGAGCATGGCTGCATTCAACGCATTGATTCCTTGGTCCGGTGCTGCAGCTGCATGCGCTGCCTTGCCGTGATAATCTATGAGCTTGCTGATAAAGCCACTGCTGGAACCGCCAATAAAAATATTGCCCTTGGGGTCGTCTGTCGTCGCTACATGCATTTCCATTGCAGCGTCAATATCGTCAAAATCACCTTGATACAACAGTTCTTGTTTGCCGCCAAAGAAATGAATTTTTCCCTTTTCACGGAGAACGTTGCGGTATTCAATTTCAATGCATTCTTCTGACGGTACAGCAAAGAACACAACATCACCGCCCAAATATTGCATGGCATGGGTATCTTTCAGTGCCATTGCCACGCCGAGCATATCGGCTGTTTGTACATAATGACCGCAGCAGTGAGCCGCCCCTGTCGTTTCATCTGCTGACGGATGATTGCGGCAAATAATCGAGTCTAATTCGCCCAGTACAGCTACAGTCCGGCGGGAATGTTTCCCTTTGAGACGTCCTTTGACACCGGTAATAGCATGGCCTGTCGTAAATGGAATGCCCAATGCAGCTAGTTTGTCTTGAACTTTTTGAGAGGTTTTGTGTTCTTTATACCCAAGTTCCGGTTCTGCAAATACGGATTCACCGAAAGCTTTAATTTCATCTGCCCGCTTTTCAACGGCTTGGCAAACCTGCTGTTTCAATTCTTCTTTTGTCATTCATATCGCCTCTTTATCTTAGAAAATTCCTTCTAAATGAAGCATAATTTCTGCCATCAATGTCGCACAAACGAAAGACCCTGTTGCAACCATCAAGGCAACCGGCACGATGCGCCAAGACAGGCGTTTGAAAGCAGGAATATCTTTGCCTAAAGATAAACCGCCATACGCCAAAATCGGAGTGGTAGTAGCTAAGAAGTTAAAGTTTTTCGTATGTTCAATAATAAATTCCGTGCCCGGAATGCCGGGAACAGAGCAGATGACAGAGAAAATCGATACCCAGAACACAACAGGCAGTTTGCGCAGTACGGGTAAATGGGCAATGCACAACCCCACGAAGGCGATGATGACTAAAATCAGCGCACCGACAAAGCTATCTTCTACACTGGCATGATAGTTGCCAATCGTATTGCCAATAAAACCGAGAATACCGGTCAGACAAAGAATGAGCAAATCATCCATTCGCGTCAGGCTCTTCTGATCTTTTAAAGCTGCTGCGTCTTCCGCTGCCTGTTTAGCTGCTTCAGCAGATAATTGTGCCGCTTTGGCGTTTTCGGCTTCTGAAATTTCTTCGTGCCGTTTTTTACCTGTAATCATTTCATAAACTTTGACTGTTACAGGCAGGGAAATAAACAGTGCAAAATATACACCAAGCACGGACGTCATCAAGTTTGCCGCGCCAGCATAAGCCTGAATTTTTTGTGCTTCTTCAGGGAATACAGCGACAATCGAACCTACAGAAGCCGCCATCATGCTGGCACTGCCGATGCCGCCACCCATAGCCAAGGCATAGGGATGGAAAATACCCGTGCGGGCAATAATGCCGGAAAGAATAGAAATCCACAATGCGCCAAACAAGGTACCGCAAATATACATGCCCATAACGCCGCGGCCTTCTGGAGAAAACATACCGTATTTTTCGGCAACGATAGCAACATTCGGTTCACGGTCAATCGAATAGCAGGCACCGACAGCTTCACGACCCATTTTCAAAAGCAATGCCATAGGAAGACCAAAAATCAACGTGCCGAAGAAGTGACCGAATTCCTGCAAGATCAATGCCCAGCCGGAGTTAAGCAGCATATGCAGATTAGGACCGATTCCTAAACCAATTTTGACGAGCAGAAAAAACATGGCAATCGGCATAAACAGCCCTGCTTTTTCCATCATATCATCGGTCATGATATGAAATTTAGGATAACTAATAACACCGCCGAGAACTAAGGCATAAAATAAGGGCAGAAAAACAATTAAACCAAACTTTTGGATGCCAATGAGTTCAGCAACCACGACAAGACACAATGCAAAGACATGTATCCGCCAACACCGTAATAAGTCCATAACTATATCCTCCTTGAATATAAATAGTTTGAATGCAAATACATACTGAATTTTAACATATTTACACTTCTTTATATGGAAAATTTTACACTGATACAGGACATTTGACAAGCAAAAATACATAAATTATTTATATCAAAGAGAAGTATTACGTTGCTTTTTGCATGGATATACTTTATTTATTATAAAACAACAAAAAACTCTCCCACGCTGCCGTTCAGAGCAAAAATGCTCCGATTCAATACGCGATTCTGATTTGCTATAACATCCTACTTAGCACAAGCATTATGGGAATTTTTTCACATTTTCTTTTGGTAACACCTTCATCCCATTCTTATGGCAGCCATTATATACAAATAAACCGACTGTCTGTCCTCTTTTATAAGATTACAGTACAGCCGGCTATATTATTTCATTTCGTTAAAATGGAAAAGTATACTATTTCTTCCAAAATTGTTCTGCTTTGGCAATATTGCCGCGAATGGCATCACAGCAACGTTTAAATTCAGTCTTTTCATCTTTATTCAACGTATATTCCATAACCTGTTCAATGCCGTTCGCACCAACAACCGCCGGAATGCCGCAATAAATACCTGTTTCACCATATTCTCCATCAAGGTAAGCACTGACAGGCATAATCTTCTTTTCGTCATGAAGGATAGAACGAACAACAGTCGCGCCCGTAGCAGCTACCCCATATTCTGTACATTGTTTGCCTTTAAACGTTGTCCAAGCACCGTTAATAACGCGTTTTGTCATTTCTTCACGGTCAAAATCAAAGCGGGGATCGCCTGCTAATTCCGATAAAGGCTTGCCATGGAAGGAAATCAATGACCAGGGAACCATCTGGGCATTGCCATGTTCACCAATCATAAACGCCGTAAACGAATGGTGTTCCAAATTCGTCTGTTGGGAAATTGCACTAATCAAACGGGAAGAATCCAATCCTGTACCCGTACCAAATACCCGATTTCGCGGCAAACCGCTCAATTTTTGTACTAAATCCGTAATAACATCGCAAGGGTTGGTGATATTTACAAAAATCCCGTTAAAACCGCCTGCCATAATCTTATCCACAAAGCCGGCTACTTCCCGCACAGAATTTTCCATTTCACTATCACGGTTTAAGGTGGCTAATAATTCAATTTTGCCGATAGCATTGACAATGACATCACAATCAGCAAGACCTGCATAATCCACGACTTTATACACGACACGGTGGGGCATAAAATACGCTGCATCCATGAGGTCATTGCATTCACTGACTACTTTATCCGTATTTTTATCGCATAATTTTACTTCATCAGCCACACCCATCATGCCTAAATTATACGCAACATGGGCACCAACATGGCCTAATCCAACAACACCGACAATCCGTTTTTTGATACTCATAACAAATCCCTCTTTCTCAGAAAAACAAGTTATAAAATTCACATTTCCTATACGTATATAATAAGCTTGTTTTTTTTATTTGTAAATGAATTATGAAATGATATATAATTCAAAGTAAGAATATATTCAAATGCCATAAAAGAAAGATGCCACATCCTAATGGCTGCGGCATCTTTCTTTTATGGTATTCCATACACGTAATGGCTTATTTCATTTTTCATGAGCCGCCATCGGGATGTTTTTTTTACGTAGTAAGAAATCGTTTCATGATGTGAAGATTTTTACACGTATATCCGTCATTTGGCAAGTAAAAATCTCCATTCCAACCGCCACGGTCCAATGTCGGTTGGAAGGAGATTTCTTGGAGTTTATGGCAATGTTCTAACTGCTATGTGAATTAGAACAACGCTTTATAGATACTGTATACGTTATCTGCATCCAGAACAACAAAGTTATTCGCCATCAAGCGGCCCTGGTTGAGCATGACAGATTCCGTAAATTCTTTCAGATCTTCTTCTGTTACGCCGTATTCATGCAATGCCTTTTTTGGCAGTACGACATTGAGCAGATTTTCCAATTCTGTATAGACATTGGCTGCATCGCATCCCAAAATATTTGCCAAGAATTGGTTCATAACGGCAATTTCACCGTCGGATTTGATAGACATGTAACAGTTCATGACACCAGTGAACATGGCATAGTTGGATTCACCATGGGCTACATGATATTTGCCGCCCAACGGATAGCTCAAGGCATGAACAGCGGCACATCCTGCGTTGCCAAAGGCAATGCCGGCATAGTTACTGGCTACAAGGAAATCAGCCAACAACGGAATACGGGCTTCCGGGCCATGGTCACGAATCTGAATATAGCCGTTCAGGATTTTTTCAATAGCACGGTAGCTGAACATTTTTGTCGTTTCGTTGGCTTTGGGAGACAATGCTGATTCAACAGCATGTACCAAGGCATCAATAGAGCTTGTAGCAAACACACGGTACGGAAGCGTCTTCAAGAGTTCCGGCACGAGTACTGCCTGGTCTGCATAAAATTCATCAACAGCCAGCCCTTTTTTCGTATCCCGGCTGATAAGAGCCAAGACGGCTACATTCGTTACTTCACTGCCTGTGCCGCAAGTCGTCGGAACGATGACCAGTTCACGGCCTTTTTCCGGTTTGATTTTGCCGTCATAGAGATCCAAAATCGGCGTCGTTGTTTTCAGCGAGAAGAATTTGGACAAGTCAATGATAGTACCGCCGCCAACAGCAATAATACGTTTGGGGTTGCCTTTGAAATCTTTGTACATGGCTTCAGCCATTTCATCAGACGGTTCGCCGACTCCGTATTTTTCTTGGAATAATACATCACATTTCAAATCAAGGTCAGCAAAATACGGGTCATAGATGTACTTATTCGTAATCATCAAATCGCCTTCGCCAATCTGCAGGGCTTTTGCCATTTCTTTACACGTATCGTACGCCAGTACGGTAGGTTTGAGCATAAACGTATCCATTGTATACACCATCCTTTATGATAATTGACATTCCTATTATAACAAGAACGGTCTTTTATTCCAAGCCTAATACGCGGCGGATAGATGCTTCAAAGATAGCAAGGCCTGCGTCGAGTTGTTCGTCTGTCATGACAAGTGGTGCCAAGAAACGGATAACCTGACCATGAGAGCCTGCATTTTCTACCAATAAGCCGTGTTTAGCTGTATCCTGTACGAGTTTGGCTACGATTTCCGGGTTTGGTGCTTTCGTTTCCGGGTCGATAAATTCTACGCCGACCATGCCGCCGAGACCGCGTACATCGCCAATAACGGGATATTTAGCCTGCCAAGATTTAACGGTATCTACATATTTCTTGCCAAGTTCCAACGAACGTTCCGGCAAGTGATCGCGATCCATCAATTCCAATACTTTCAAGCCAGCTGCACAAGCTAAGGCATTACCGCCAAAGGTACCACCAATAGTGCCGCGAGGAACAGCATCATAAATTTCTTTGCGAGCGCAAACCATACTGAGCGGTACGCCACCGGCAATAGATTTAGCCGAAGAAATAATATCTGGTTCTACGCCAGCTTCTTGCCAATACTGGGAAGCAAAGAGACGACCTGTTCTGCCGAAACCGGACTGTACTTCGTCAGCAATCATGAGAATGCCGTTTTCATCACAAATTTCACGAAGCTTTTTCACCCATTCAATCGGAGCTGGAATAAAACCGCCTTCACCCTGCAACGGTTCCAAAACAACAGCTGCTACGTATTGAGCCGGCGATGCTTCATCAAATACTTCATACAAGCTTTGGATGCATTCATCTAAATATTCCTGTTCCGACATACCTTCTGGACGGCGGTAGATATACGGATATTTAGCACGATATACACCATCAGGGAATGGACCCATGCCTTTGGCATACGCTTTTTTAGCAGTCATTGCCATGGTCATCACTGTACGTCCGTGGAATGCGCCAGAGAATACGACAATATTTGGGCGTTTTGTATAGGCTTTTGCAATTTTAACGGCATTTTCGTCTGCTTCCGCACCGCTGTTAACGAACATCGTCTGTTTTTGTTCTCCACGAACGGGAACGCGTTTGTTTAGTTCGGCAGCCAATTTTACATACCCTTCATGGGTAACAACATTGAACATACCGTGCATGTATTTATCAGCTTGTGCTTTAACAGCTGCGACTACTTCCGGATGCGAGTGACCTACATTCAATACGCCAACGCCGCCAATCCAGTCGAGGAATAAGTTGCCGTCTACGTCTTTAATAATCGCGCCCTGGGCTTCATCCATGACAACAGGATAGCCGCAGTGAATGGCATCCGGCGTATTGATTTCACGTTCTTTGATAATTTCTGCCGCTTTCGGGCCTGGTACAGTACTTGTTATAATTTTTGGCAATTCATTTGTTAACATGTCATCAACCTACTTTCTGTTAAATGTTAAATAATATAATGAGAAGTGAACAGAATCAGTAAAAAAGCATATTAGGGTATTTGTTTTTATTGTAAAATATTCTATTCACTATGAATCAACTAACTATTTGTATTTATGTTTCTTCTGCTTTTCGTTTTTCTTCTGTGCCAATCGGTACGGCACCGCTGGCTTCTGCTAAGTTTAAGCCGCGTGTTTCCGGAGCCATCAAGACACAGATAATCAAACCAAAGACAATAATACCGACCATCGTAAGCATCGTCATTTGAATACCAAACATTTCTAAATAATACGGTAAACCAAACGTACCTAAAATCGGGCCAAAGCGGCTAATACAAGTAGCCATGCCTACGCCGGCAGCGCGAATTTCCGTTGGGAACAATTCGTTCGGATATACCCAGTCCAAGACATTGGGCGGACCGGATGCCAGCGCATAGACAGTAAAGCCTGTTACGATAAGCCAGAACGGCGGTTCTTCGACGATACCAAAAACCAGCAAGCCGATAGCCATGCCGACAAAACTCCAAATAATCAGCGGGCGGCGGCCGAATTTTTCAATAATCAGTGTACCTAATACGACACCGACGACAAAAATCAAGCCGATGACCGAGTTGCCGAGAAGCAGGTCTTTTCCTTCACTTAACTTAATAGCTTTCAGCAGGGATGGCCCAAAGATGTAAATGGCAAACATGGGCAGTACTTGGGTAGCCCAAAAGATACCGGCGAAAAAGATACGCTTCAAATATCTTGGCGTAAACAATTCTGTATACGATGTTTTGACCGTCGTTTCTTCCAATGAAGATACATCAGCATCCGGGCCATATACGGCTTTCATAATAGCCGTGGCTTCTTCCACGCGTCCTTTATTCATGAGCCAACGCGGCGATTCCGGACAGCTGCGTCTCAAGTACACCAGAATGATAGCCGGTATGGCTGTAATGCCCAGCAGAATCTGCCAGTTGTACGCTGAATCATATACGATATAGCCGACTACTTCACCCATCGTCATCCCGCAGATCCACATAATCATCAAACAGCCAATCATAAAGCCGCGCCGGTGGGCCGGAGAATATTCTGCCAAATACGAAGTAACACTTGGATAATCAGAACCAATAACCAGCCCCAACAAGAATCGTACAACAAACAACTGCTCGGCACTGGTAACAAACATAGAGAGGATAGACAATACGGCCATCGCAATCGGAATCACGATAAACGGCAGCTTGCGCCCTACCTTATCCGAAATATAACCAAAAATCGGTCCTCCTACTAAAATCCCAATTAACGAACCAGCTCCAATGGCTCCCGTCCAAAATGAATTTAACTGTAAGATCGGTCCTAGGTGAACTAATGCCGGGCCAATGGCTGCTAAAATATAGCCGTCCAAAAAGTTCGTACTGCCACAATACACTGTCAACCTATTTAAAAATGCATTAAAGTCTCTTTCTTGCGTTTGCGAATGAGCCAACCCAATCCGCCTCCTTTCTTCTCGTTATGACCATTTTCTTTTCTTCCCCTGTTCTCCCATATACAGGGTGCGATGCTGCATACAGCGTATTTTCCTAAACCATCACCTCAGTTCATCTAGTTTATTATTTGTTTATATTTGCTACGCAAACCAAAATATTTTTAAAAAATACTATATGTTTTCGTTAAGCATTATAACAAAAATAGCCTTTTGCTTTTTTATGTGTCCATTATATACACATAATGCAAAAGGCTCAATGAGTTGAAAAACCAATATTTTTTTATATTTTTGTGCTCAATGCACAAGAAAGCAGCATGCTTAATTACAAAATATCATATCTATCTTTCATAATTTGAAAATAATGATGAATGTGGCAAGCCAAGTAATACGTAAAGCGCGTGTCTTCTGCGTTTAAATCGCACTGGAGCAGTGTTTCAATTTTTTGAATCCGATACGCTACGGTATTACGGTGGGCGTAAGTTTCCTGGGCAACAGCCTGAATACTGCCGTTGTGTGCAATATATGATTCCAGTGTATGAAACAAATCTCGTTTATGTACGGCATCATACTGCAGCACCGGTCCCAACGCCTTGTCGTGAAGCTCGCGCATAGCCAAATCATTACGCTGTGAAAACAATAGGGCATAGACGCCTAATGCACCAAAATACTGACAGCTGCTGCGATGAACGCATGCCCATGTAACAGCACACACGGCCTGTTCGTAGGCAACTGCCAATTCTTCCAGCGAAGAAACCGCCATGCTGCTGCCAATAACTGGTTTTACGGCTTCCCGTTCATGAAGCTGTATATACAAATCCTGCATTATCTGTGCCGCTTCTTGGGTGCCGTCGACTTTTATCATCAAAACAATGACCTTTTTCAAAGGAAAGGCAATATATTTGGCTCCCTGCTCATTTAAGATAAATTTATATGATGTCAGCAGCGTTTCCAATTGGTCTGCCGATTGGACGCCCGGAAAATGCAGAGCCATCACTTGATATTTTCCTCTTTCTGTAAATCCATGCAGCTTGAGACGGTTGATTGCCTCCAACGGATGCTGTTTAAAAAAAATCTGCTTACAGGCACTGACGATTTCATATTCTTTTTGCTTTGTCAAAAAAATAGAATACAAGAAATCCTGTGTAATATCGGACAGGCGGATGTTCCACGGCATCGTAAAAAGAGGGAACCGGTGTTCATTGCACAAGGCTGTTACGTCTTCATCAATATCTTCTTCTGTAATATATTTGCCTATATTGAGTACCACTCCGGTAGAACCAATGTCAATTAATGCGGCAATAAATTCCCACAGCCAATGGGCATTGTCCCCTTTGCCCATGCCGGTCGTAAAAATCAGTTCATTTTTAGACAAAAACGACGCATAATCAGTATCTTCCATAATATGAACCCACGCCACTTCTTTATACAAGCCGTTCCTGCCGGCCCGCAGTTCCAGCTTATACGGGTTGTTTCTTTCATTATATAATCGGTATACGGGTATAGACATCTTCTGCCACCTAGTCTGCTTCTATTGAAATAAACGAAAAGGATTCTACATCAAACAAACCTGTATCCATGAGCTTGATTGCGGGAATGACAGGAAGCGACATAAAGCACAGCGTCATGATGACATCTATCTGGTCATGTATTCCCAACTCATGATGGCCTATCCGGTATAAATCTGTCATTTGTGTATCGACCCAGGCACCGCTTTGGTCGCTCATGAGACCGGCAATCGGCAGCGGAATCGACGCCAAGACGCGGTCATCCAGCACCAATACCATGCCGCCTTTTTGTTTTTCCAATTCGGTCACGGCGGCAGCCATATCGGCAGTATTCGTACCGGCTGTAATAATATTATGGGAATCGTGCGCAATAGATACAGCGACAGCTCCTTTTTGCAAGCCATAGCCGCGAAGCAGTCCCAAGCCCACATGACCCGTTCCATGATGCCGTTCGACGACAGCTACTTTAACAATATCTTCCTTCGGATTGTATACGAAATCCCCCTGGTCATCGAGCTGAATATCTGCTGTGCCCTTTTGGGTTACGACACTGCCCGGCATGATGTCAATCGTATGCACATGCGTGCTTTTTAGATGCATGCGCAGCTTTTCTTGAGAAAAGCCGCGTATATGGACTGTACTGCTGACACGGCTATAATCGCTGCGCGTAAAAGGCAGCATGTACGTGCCGTCTTTTCCTGCCAGCTTGCCGGCAATCCATATAGCCTGTGCTTTAAAATCCTGCAGGTCTTGGAACAAAACGATGTCAGCCCGTTTTCCCGGTGTCAGTGCCCCTCTGTCCGTCAGGTGATAACATTCAGCCGGATTCAGCGTTGCCATCGTAATCGCCGCAGCTGCAGGGATGCCGTGCTGTACGCAAAGGCGCAGATGTTCATTTAAATGGCCTTTAGCCATAATGGTATGGGGATGCAAATCATCCGAACAAAGCAGGAACCGTCTAAGAGTTGCCGGGGTAACCGTCTGTATCAAGCGCGGCAAATCATGACAGGCTGAACCGTTGCGCAGCATGACGTACATACCGGCAGCAATGCGTTCGTTGACATCTTCTGCATCTGCACATTCATGGTCCGTCGCAATACCGGCACCGATGTAGGCCTGCAGCCCGTCCCCATGCAGTCCCGGACTGTGGCCGTCAATCATCTTATGTACTTCCTGCGCGGCAGTAATTTTTTCTAGAATATCAGTATCCGCAGCCAGTACGCCGGGATAATTCATCAGTTCACCCAAGCCAAAGGTGTCCGGACTGCGAAGCGGTCCCTGCAGTTCCGGTGCATGCAGAACAGCGCCGCTGTGGTCAAAATCGGTTGCCGGAACACAGGATGGCACCATGTACCGAATATCCATGGCTGTCTGTTTGGCTGCTTCCATCATGTAGGTCAAGCCGTCCAAGCCGCAGACGTTGACAATCTCATGCGGATCGGCAATGGCCGTCGTCGTACCTAAAGGAACCAACAAGCGGCCAAACTCTTCCGGACTGACATAAGACGATTCGATATGGATATGGCTTTCAATCAGCCCCGGTGCAGCATAAGCTCCCTTGCCGTCCCATACGGTGCGTCCTTCATACGAGCCGCCGACAGCGGCAATATATCCATCAATAACGGCAATATCGCCTTCCGTTATCGTCTGTGTATAGACATTGACAATATGACAGTTCTTGATAACCAAATCAGCAGGAATTTGTCCCTGCGCGGCTTCAATCCTGCGTTTTATAATATCGCGCTTCGCTTTCATGACCTTCTCCTTTATGAGCTTCAGCTAGTAATCGTACAGGTATATTGTATCATATTTTAATTTTATGGGTACAAAAAAAACCGGCAACAACTGTTACCGGTTTAAAAGGTCGATCTATATTGCTTACGCTTTGACTACGTTAGCAGCCTGCGGTCCACGAGCACCATCAACGATGTCGAATTCAACTTCCTGACCTTCAGTCAAGGATTTGAAACCATCTTCCTGGATAGCTGAAAAATGTACAAATACATCGCCGCCATCTTCTCTTTCAATAAAGCCATAACCTTTTTCTGCGCTAAACCATTTTACTTTACCGTGCATAACAAAATCCTCCTAAAAAAACAATTCCAGCTATCTTCTAGCTCTTGTGTTAGTGTACCATAATCGATAAGCA
>ERZ808240.556-NODE-556-length-48289-cov-4.710350_pt1 | contig 48289 bp, 34 predicted proteins | sample MGYA00521084_ERZ808240 | MGnify/ENA primary metagenome ERZ808240 (study PRJEB31516, sample SAMN03275571) | gut metagenome | biome: mammalia-associated habitat; material: feces | host: Papio cynocephalus | place: Kenya | collected 2012-08-06 ...
CACACGGATGTCCCATATCGAACGGTAGCGGCAGTTGCCATTAATTATATGAAAAGTCTTAGAAATAACCGATTGAAGCTTCTGGCTTCGTTGATGAATGTACCGCTGCTTCCCACATATATGATGTCGTCCGTGCGTTAAGAATATGTGGCTAAACAGTAATATTATGCAAAGAACGCACTAAGTTCTTCACATATCTTCTTCTCAACAACCTCAGCCTCATCCTTACTCTTGGCACTTACACTGATATAAGTCTTAAGCTTAGGCTCTGTACCACTTGGTCTTACAACAACTGAGCAGTTGCCATCAAGAAGATACTTAAGAACATCTGACTTAGGAAGTCCATCAAGCCCCTTGCTATAGTCAAGAACTGTATTAATCTTCTTACCGGCAAAACTTTCTATCTTCTTGCCTTCACCAACTTCTTCATGGAATGTTTCCATAATCTTCTGCATTTTTTCAAATCCAGCTGAACCATCAAATTCATATGAATGAAGTGTATTAAGGCAATATCCATACTTGTCGAAAAGTTCATTAAGCTTGTCAAGAAGAGAAATACCCTTTGTTGCATAATAACTGAACATTTCACATATAAGGAATGCACCATTAACAGCATCCTTATCTCTTACATAACTTCCTGAAAGATATCCATAAGATTCCTCAAATCCGAATATATATGAATCTTCCTTACCCTGTTTTTCAAGGAATCCAATCTGTTCTCCTATAAACTTAAATCCTGTAAGAACATTAATAACTCTGACTCCATAATTCTTAGCAATCTGTTCTGCCATATCCATAGATACAATAGTCTTTACCATAACAGGGTCTTTAGGCATTTTACCATGCTTGGTTCTTTGAGAACAAATATAATCAAAGAGCAGCATACCTGTCTGATTACCTGTTAATAACTGATATTCACCATTCTTATCCTTAACAACTATACCTACACGATCACAATCAGGGTCAGTTGCAAGAAGCAGGTCTGCATTGTTACGCTTAGCATAATCCATACCAAGTGCCATAGCTTCTTTAATCTCTGGATTAGGATATGGGCATGTTGGGAAGTTTCCATCAGGGAGTCTCTGTTCCTCTACAATTGTAATGTTTGTATATCCCATCTCTTCAAGAGTTCTTGTAACAGGAATATAACCTGTACCATTCAGAGGACTGTATACAATCGATACATCCTTATTAACTTCCTCACCAAACAATACTGACTGGCTCTTAACTTTTTCAATGAATGCTGTAAGAACATCATCTGATATGTTCTCAATCTTTCCAGCCTTAACTGCTTCATCAAAATCCATCTTCTTAACATCAGCAAATATATCAAGCTTCTCTATCTCTGCAAGCACTGCTGCGGCTGCTTCTGTTGTAATCTGGCAGCCATCTGCACCATATACTTTATATCCATTATACTTAGATGGGTTATGTGATGCTGTAATCATAACGCCTGCAGAAGCGTGAAGATATCTTGTTGCAAATGATACTGTAGGAACTGGATTAAGTCTTGGCCACAGATTGACTTTGATTCCATTAGCAGCAAATACTGAAGCTGCTGTTCTTGCAAATACATCTGACTTGATACGTGAATCATATCCAATTGCCACTGATGGTTTATCGAAAGATTTAACAAGATAATCTGAAAGTCCCTGTGATGCTTTTGCAACAGTATATATATTCATTCTGTTTGTACCTGCACCTATAATTCCACGTAAACCACCTGTACCGAAAGCAAGATCACGATAGAACGCATCCTCTGCTTTTGTTTCATCCATATTCTTTAAAGCTTCTGAAAGTTCTTCATCCTTAACGTTTTCTACCCAACGCTTGTACTCGTCCATATAAGACATAACATCATCCTCCATTAACCAAAAATGTAAATACCATAATCATTAAAAAATCCCAGAATTAAATACATATAAATAAAATACATCTAATCTGATCTCATATTTTATTATTAATATGATATATGGTCTTTTGTTTATTATACTCTATAATGGTATTAATTAGCAAACTTTTATTTAACAATTGTACAAATATCTTTATAATATCTTTCAATTTATCGTTATTTGATAAAAATAAAAGGCAGCTATATAATCAGTTATCATACAGTAATCTGAATTGCAATCCTAATTGCTGTCTGAATCAGCTTTCCTGACTCTTTCATTATGATATTAATATTAATACAAAAATCCCTGTATAAGCCATAACAACTCATACAGGGATAAGATTAATCCACCTATTATTTACTGACCTCCGGTAGTAAATACTGAAGCTATTGTTTTAAACAATATCTTTATATCAAGACCAATACTCCAGTTATCTATATATTCGAGATCCATTTTTACAATATCCTCAAAATCAGTAACCGTTTTTCTTCCATATGCCTGCCACATTCCTGTGATTCCAGGTTTCATGGAAAGTCTTCTCTTATGATGACCCTCATACTGTCTGAACTCATTGACCGTTGGTGGCCTTGTTCCAACAAGACTCATATCACCAAGAAATACATTGATAAACTGTGGAAGTTCATCTATACTTGTCTTTCTTATAAACTTACCAACCTTTGTTATACGTGGATCATCCTTCATCTTAAACATAAGTCCACTCATCTCATTCTGCGACAAAAGTTCTTTTTTTCTTTCCTCGGCATCCTGATACATTGAACGGAACTTATATATGTAGAAATATCGTCCATTCTTTCCTACACGCTTCTGCTTAAAGAAAACCGGTCCCTTGGATTCTATCTTAATAGCCGGTACTACAAAAATCATAGCAACAAACATAATTAACATACCAACAATAGAACCTATTATATCCATTATTCTTTTAACAGCCAACTGCCTGTAGTCGAATTCTCTGTTTGCAAATGTAACAACAGGAATATTACCAATCATTCCAAGTGAAGTTGAATAATCATTAAATCCGTCAAGTACTTCTATTCTGATATGTACTGTTATACCCATATCTTCAAGATGCATTACCATAGGTTTAAGATGATTTCTTATATTCTCATTGACATCTATATAAACCTCATCAACAATCTCGTTTTTGATATAAGTCATCATGCTATGTGCATTAGCCACAACTTTTACACCTTTTATTTCCTGACCCTCAAGATCCTCATCCATTACGATCAACCCAGATAATGTTCTTACCCAGTCTTCATCCCGGTCAAGGTTATCTACAAGATGTTCTGCTCTGTCCTTCATTGTTATAGCTATAACTCTGGCTGCTTTATCTTCATTTCTTCCAAGAGCTTTAAGATATTTTTTCATAAGCTCTCTTCCTATGAATATAAGCACAAGGCTTGCCAGAACTGTACATATATATACGCCTCGTGGTATCTGGCTTCTTCTTGTTATAAGCTCATATACCGCAGCAATAGCTGCAAAAACAACAACCTTATATATCACAGCTCTTAATTCTTCAAACCTTCCACGTTTTAAAAAACGTCCCTTATCGTCTGCAAACAGCATTCCTATCAGTGCAGCAACTATTATTGTATCAAGATTTGTACTAAGCTGTACTACAGTTTTATCAATTCCTATGTGCCTATATGCAAACAACCATATTATACCAGACACATAATATGCTATAAGTACACTTATAACATCTATTAAAAACAATATTATATTCTGCACACTGTCACGCGCATTATTAGAATTATTCAAACCACTCACATCCTCTGTTACTCATATTATTACTAACCTTACATTCCCCGATGTTTAACCCTGTTATGCTAATATGTATGCTTTATTTCTTATCATCATCAAAATTCATATCAAGAAGAAAATCTCCTTCATATTCCTCTGTTCTGCCACTTCTTTTCTTCGATGGCACCCCATTAGTATTGCCAGCCTTGCTGCCTGCATTGCTTCTTGAATCAGATTGACTCTGTGAATGTGCTTTTTTCCTTGCTGCTACAGAGCCAACACTTCCTGCTACTGCTTTTTTATTATCATGTGATGCAGCTGATGATGATGTTCTTGCATGATTCCTTGATGCATTATTTCTTGTCATCTCTTTAGCCTTTTCAAACGACTTATCTGGTGACTGCTCGCTATGATAGTTGCCATAGTAACTTCCATAGTACTTACCATAATATTTGCCATAGTACTTACCATAATATCCGTTCTCTGACAAATCAACCTTATTAAGAACGCTTCCTATAATCCTTATCTTAGTCTTTCTAAGCTGTTCCATAACGTTCTGTGCAAACTTATAGCTTACCTGGTTAGCTGCGATTACAAGTACTGCACCATCACTTACAGTTGCTACAATAGCAGCATCGATTACAGAACCAAGCGGTGGTGTATCTATTATTACATAATCATATTGTTCACGCATCTGCTTTACAGTTTCCTTAAAAAGCTGACTATCAAGCAATTCTGCTGGATTAGGTGGCACAGGTCCAGCAAGGATAACATCCATATTCTCCACGTTAGTTGAATATATCACTTCATCAAGTGTATTCTGACCTGATAAAAAGTGAGTAAGTCCCTTAACACCTTTCTTAACCTTATAACGACCTACAAGTACTGACTTTCTTAAATCGCAATCTATAAATAAAACTTTCTTGCCTCCATCAGCTATTGATGAAGCTAGATTCATAGTAACCGTTGATTTACCTTCGTTAGGTCCACAACTTGTAAACATAACCACCTTAGTATCTTTACCACTAAGGAATATGTTTGTACGTAAGTTTCTGTAACTTTCTCTTACCTGATAATTATCCTGCTGGGTATTCTCTATATTAATTCTCTGCATTATTAATCCCTCCAACCTTTCTTTTCATCCGTCATCTAATTACTTTCTTTTCTTCTTTTTCTTACTGTCTGAAGCTCCATTATATTCTTCTTCTGTAAGTGGAATAAGTGAAAGGTTAGTTATTCCAAGATATTTCTCAACATCATCAGCTGACTTAATAGTGTCATCAAGTATGAATCTTACAACAAGCACTGCTATCGCAACTACTACACCTACAGCAACACCAAGTATTGTATTCTTCTTAACATTAGGACTTGATGGCTCTGTAGCAACTCGTCCATATTCTATAACGTTGACACCCTCTATCTGCATAACCGATGTTATCTGTTTAGCTGATATGTCCGCTACAGCATCAACTATTTTCTTTGCTCTTTCAGGATCCTCATCTGTTACTGTTACCTGAAGAACTCGTGAATCTGATTCTATCTCACATTTAATTCTTGATACAAGCTCATCTGAATCCATATCAAGTTCAAGATTTCTTATAACCTGTTCTACAACTGGAAGGCTTGTTACAAGTACTTTATAATCCTGAACAAGCTGTGTTGATGACTGAATATCACTTAAAGTTGTTGTTGAACCATTCTGTCTGTTAATTATATATAACTTTATTGAAGACTGATACAATGGTGTAATAGCAAGTTCTGTTATGGAAAAAGCTATTATTCCAACTGCAATTCCAGATATTATCAACACCCATATCTTAGTTAAAAGCATTCTTAAAATCTGCATTATGTCAATTTCTACTTCTTCATTATTATCCTGTCTAATATTTGTTTCCATTTTTTCTCCTATTATTTTCTATTCTTACTCGTAACTCTCAGACACAGTCATATGGTTATAGCTGAATGACATATAATTATATGTAACATGTATACCTTTGTATATTTCTTTATTCATACATCGTCTGTATCCTGATTGATTATACGTATGCTAAGTTTACTTGTCAAGAATTCCCAGCATATCATTTTTTTACCTCAAATGTGAGGTATAGCTTCTACCCCCCCCCCTAAATTACGCGGTTCTAGGCTATTTATCCTATATTTTTAAACTTTTGTGCACTTAAAAAAGAACATAAAAATATCGGGGCATCTGTCTGTCAGACATCCCGATACGTTATAATTCTGACATAGCAAATACTTGCTATAAGCTACTAGCCGGAATCGAACCGGCGACCTACTGATTACGAATCAGTTGCTCTACCGACTGAGCCATAGTAGCGTACACTAAATATAATACTATTTCATTTTCTAATTGTAAACCCTATGTTTGTAATTTATACAAGATTTTATCAACTATTTTATTTCATATCTTACCGCTACATTTTTATATTGTGTTTTTTTGCGCTTTTAACTGTACTTTTTATTTGTGGTATATATTTTTCAGTTTACAAACTTATCTCTTTATAATTTGCAATTTTTCTATTTTTTTTAATTTTATGTGTTGACAAACAATGTATCACATGATATTATAATCAAGTCGCTGGCGGACAGCGATAACAATTAAATAAGCAGTCGTGGCGGAATTGGCATACGCGCTAGACTAAGGATCTAGTCCATATTGCTTGGGTGCGGGTTCAAGTCCCGCCGACTGCACTACTTAAGGAAGCTGAGAGGCTTCCTTTTTATTTTTATAACACTCAATTATTAATTCTAATATGGTGTATCTTATATTCTCCACTCTCAGGTATTGACATTTTCATCATATTATCATAGAATAAACTAGTTCGCGGAAATGTCGGAATGGCAGACGAGCAAGATTCAGATTCTTGTGTGGGTTACCACGTGTGGGTTCAAGTCCCATTTTCCGCATTTTAATAATATATAAAAGATAAAAACATACCACTGTTATTTGTGGTATGTTTTTTATTTAAAGACAGACAAAAAAACAGATGAAACCATCATAATAAGAAAATACACAATATCAGGATATATAAATAACAGATATTCAAACATATCATCAATCTATATATGATATAAATAATTCTTAACATAACAGTTTCATCTGCTGTTTTAATATAATATTATCAATATTACATGAATTCATTATAGTAAGTTATCGCATCAATCCTCCACTGTCACTTTTTCAATAACAGGCTGATCTTCCTTATTAACTTTACCATTATCATCAACTGGCTTTACCTGGCTGCATATCTTATCAACCACATCCATGCCATCAGTTACATATCCAAAGCATGCATACTTTCCATCCAGATATGTACTATCCTTATGTACTATAAAGAATTGGGAACTTGCACTGTTGTTACCGCTTGAACGTGCCATTGATATAGCGCCTCTTTTATGTGACAGATTGTTGGTAACACCATTATCTGCAAACTCTCCTTTTATCTTAGTATCTGAACCACCCGTTCCATCACCAGATGGGTCACCACCCTGTATCATAAACCCACTTATTATTCTATGAAATGTCAGTCCATCATAAAATCCTTCATTAGCAAGCTTTATGAAATTCGTTACTGTTATTGGAGCTGCATCAGCATCAAGTTCAACTTTAATATCGCCATAATCTTTAACTGATATGACCACATGATGCTTTCCTGTAAGCAATGTTTCCTGATTGTTCTGTTGTTCACCTGATGTTTTATCATTTTTATTTTTTCCACATGCAACAAGCGAAACTGCCAGAACAACAATCAAAAATATTACCGATATCTTCTTCATAATTTCACATCCCGTTTTATTAACATTCATGATTTATCGCATTAATATTGCATAAATTCATTAATATCTCTTAACACATCTTCAATTTCGCTCTCTCCACCATTAATAGTAAGCTGTAATGGTCTGCTTATATCAAGGCTGAATAATCCTACAAGTGACTTACCATCAACAAAACTATTACCGCTTTCAACATCAAAGCTACATGAATATCTGCTTATTTTACTTACAAATCTCTGAACCTTCTCTACTGAATCAAGTAAAATTGAAACTGTTAACATACGTATCTCCTTCCACCAGGTCTTAACTTTGTTATTAATAGTAATATATCATTTAAAATGTTAACCTGCCATGTTTATATTCCTGTCTTTTAATCACCTTAAACAATAATACAATAAAGTCTGGCAACATCAACAACTATACTACTTTTATTTACTAAAAACAACTCTATTCGACATTTTTGGTGATTTAAACTTCATCACTCTCAGGCTTAATATATGATTCTACTGTATCCCACAGTTCTTCAAGTCCCTGCTTGGTTTCTGAGGAAAAAGGTATAAGAATATCGTCTTCCCTTAACCCAAGACCTGTCCTTACCGCCTTTACATGCTTTGCAACCTGACTTCTTTTAAGCTTGTCAAGTTTCGTTGCTATAATAACTGGCCTGAAGCCATTATCTACAATCCAGTTATACATCATCTTATCATTTTCCGATGGGTCATGTCTTATGTCAACAAGAAGGAATACCTGCTTAAGATTAGCAGATTTTCTCAGGTATTTTTCAATCATCTTACCCCATTTAGCTTTAACAGCCGGACTTGCATTGGCATAGCCATATCCCGGAAGATCCACAAGATACATACAATCATTGATATTATAAAAATTAATCGTCTGTGTTTTTCCTGGCTGTGAAGATGTTCTTGCATAAGACTTTCTATTCATAAGTGAATTAATAAGCGAAGACTTTCCGACATTTGATTTACCAGCAAATGCAACCTCAGGATATTGTGTATCCGGTATGGCACTTGTAACGCCTATAACTATATCAAGATTAACCTTTTTTATAACCACAGTCTGATACTCCTTTCTTTTTATCATTTTGCTTTAATATTTTTTCACTGAACTATTCTACTGTTTTTCTTTCAAAACCAGTGCTTCTTTTAGAACCTGATTAATATTTTCAACATATTTTATAGCAACACCATCTGTTATCTCTTCATCAAGTTCTTCAACATCCGGTTTGTTCTCTTCTGGAACAAGAACAACCTTCATTCCAGCCACCTTGGCTGCCAGAAGCTTTTCCTTAAGTCCACCTATTGGAAGGACTTTTCCCCTGAGTGTAATCTCTCCTGTCATTGCTATGTCAGCTTTAACAGGAATACCTGTAACCGCTGAAAGTATGGCAGTTGTCATAGTTACACCTGCTGATGGGCCATCCTTTGGTACTGCTCCTTCCGGTATATGAAGATGTATATTGTGCTTATCATAGAATTCACTGTCAACTTTATACTTTCCCGACATAGTAAGTGACCTTACAAGAGAATATGCTATCATGGCAGATTCCTTCATAACATCCCCCATGTTGCCTGTAAGCTTAAGTTCCGAATTACCCGCCATAACATTTACTTCTATCTCAAGTGTCTCACCACCAACACTTGTCCATGCCAGGCCTCTGACAACTCCGACCTCTGGACGCTTATTAGCCTTATCAGGTCTGTACTTTACTTTTCCAAGATATTCTGTAAGATTCTTCTCTGTAACCCTTATACACTTCTTTACATCAGTATTTCTGCTTCCATCAGATGTATACACACCCTCTTCATACAGCTGTGTAACTGCCTTACGGCATATTTTGGCTATCTGTCTTTCAAGTTCACGTACACCAGCTTCCCTTGTATATCCATATATAATATGTTTTATTGCCCCATCTGATATCTTAAGCATAGACATCTTAAGCCCATTCTTTGCTATCTGTTTCTTAACAAGATGTTCTTTGGCAATGTGTATTTTCTCATTTACAGTATATCCAGGAACTTCTATTATCTCCATTCTGTCAAGCAAAGGTCTGCTTACCGTTGAAAGGTCATTGGCAGTTGCTATAAATAAAACATCTGATAAATCTACAGGGAGCTCTATATAATGATCTACAAAATGTGAATTCTGCTCACTATCAAGTACTTCCAGAAGTGCTGATGCTGTATCAGACCTATAATCACTGCTTATCTTATCTATTTCATCAAGAAGCATAAGCGGATTAGATGTCTTTGCCTGCTTAAGTCCCTCTATAATTCTTCCCGGCATGGCACCAACATATGTTTTCCTGTGTCCTCTGATCTCAGCCTCATCTCTGACACCTCCAAGACACACCCTTATGTAACGCTTATTAAGCGCTTCAGCAACTGAATGTGCTATAGATGTCTTACCAGTACCAGGTGGTCCTACAAGACATATTATAGATGCTTCTGATTTTGATGTTATGTTTCTTACTGCAAGAGATTCTATAATCCTGTCCTTAACCTCTTTCATTCCATAATGACCTTCATCGAGCACTTTTCTTGCATTGATGATATCATTGTTATCCTTTGATTTTTCATTCCATGGAAGCGCAATGCAGTTCTCAATATATGTTCTCTCGACATTTACCTCAGACGAACCTTTTGAAAGACTTTTAAGCCTTTTTACTTCTTTATGCAGTTTTTCTTTCACTTCCTCGTCAGCATTCAACTCTTCTATCTGTTTATCAAACTCTTCTGTTTCGGAATATTCATCCTGGCCAAGCTCCTGGTTAAGAACATTAAGCTGCTCTCTTATAATATACTCTCTCTGGTTATTATCAACTTTAGATTTAACTTTAACTGCCAGTTCTTCCTTTATCTTGTACGCATTAGTCAGCTCAATAAGCATTCTGGCTATATATTCATATATGTCTATTATATCATCCATCTCAAGAAGTGTCTGTCTGTCGGTATACTCCATAGGAAAATCAGCGCACACTTTAAGCATAAGTTCCCTGGCATCATTAAGCTCAAGCCAGTATTTTAACATTTCCTTATTACTTCTTGAATTAGCAGCACCATACTGTCTTAACAACTCTCTCATTCCAAGGATTATAGCCCTGTTTGTAACTTCATCTGGTTCATCTATATAGCTGTCTTTTACTTCTGCAACTGCCATTATATATTTCTTTGTATCTGTTATCTCAACCGCATGTGCCTTATGCAATCCTTCTACCTGAACACGCACAAGCTTGTTAGGAAGCTTTATAACCTGTTTTATAGCCGCAACTGTTCCCGTCTTATATATATCCTCCGGCAAAGGACTTTCTACCTGGGCATCCTTCTGGGTAAGGAGCAACACTTTCTCATCTGATGCAAGTGCCTCTTCTACAGCCTGTATTGATTTTTTTCTGCTTATATCAAAATGTATGACCATGTCAGGCAACACGGTCATACTTCTTAACGCAATTACTGGTAATGTAATCATATTCATAATTATTGTGCTTTCTTAATCTCATCGCCTTCTGCACCGCTTACGCTGTCAGCTGCAATGTTATTTTCGTTACTATTTCCCACTTTCTGTGTTCTGTATTCAATAACCGGTTTGCCAGTTCCAAGAACAGCATCCTTTGTTATGATACATCTTGCAATATTTTCATCTGATGGAACCTCGTACATAACCTCATTCATAACTGATTCAAGTATAGAACGAAGACCTCTGGCTCCTGTCTTTCTTTCAAAACTCTTGTGTGCTATTTCCTTAACTGCATCATCTTCAAACTCAAGATCAACCTCATCAAGACTAAGAAGTGCCTTATACTGTTTAAGTATAGCATTCTTAGGTTCACGAAGAATACGTACAAGTGCTTCTTCATCAAGTGAATCAAGTGCAACAACAACTGGCACACGTCCTACAAACTCAGGTATAAGACCAAACTTTATAAGATCCTGTGGAAGTGCCTTATGGAACATCTCACCCACATCCTCAGTTGCTGTTTTTTCTTTAATCTGTGAATTAAATCCTATTGTACTCTGATCCATACGTGATTCAATAATCTTCTCAAGTCCATCAAAGGCTCCACCGCATATAAACAAAATATTAGTTGTGTCTATAGGTATAAGCTCCTGCTGTGGATGTTTTCTTCCACCCTGAGGTGGTACTGAAGCAACAGTTCCTTCAAGTATCTTAAGAAGTGCCTGCTGTACACCTTCACCTGAAACATCTCTTGTTATTGATACATTCTCTGACTTCTTGGTTATCTTATCTATTTCATCAATATATATAATTCCATATTGAGCTTTTTCTATATCATAATCAGCTGCCTGAATAAGCTTAAGAAGTATATTTTCTACATCTTCACCTACATATCCGGCTTCAGTAAGAGTTGTAGCATCTGCTATCGCAAAAGGTACATTAAGGAGTCTTGCAAGATTCTGTGCAAGAAATGTCTTACCAGAACCTGTAGGTCCTAACATAAGAATATTACTCTTCTGCAGCTCAACATCAACATCTTTAGCTGATAGTATTCTTTTATAATGATTATATACAGCTACTGATAATACTTTCTTGGCCTCATCCTGTCCTATAACATAATCATCAAGAAATTCTTTAATTTCCTTAGGCTTTAAAAGATTAATATCAAGCCCATCTACTACCTGTTCATCTTCCGCCTCAAACTCTTCATCTAATATATCTGAACATATTCCAATACATTCATCACATATAAACACTCCATTCTGCCCCTGTATAAGCTTTTTAACCTTATCCTGGGTCTTACCACAGAACGAGCATCTTAACTCTCCATCTTTAATCTTGCCTGCCATAATTCCTCCGGTCTGCTATGCATTATCATAATTCATTCTTCATTCATCCTTATGCCAACAAAATCTGTGCTGGTAAACACTTCTTTACGTATCTTAAGGCTGATTCTAAAAATTCTTGAATCATTGAATAAGAATAACAGGGGACTGTGCGAAAAGCAACAGTCCCCTTAAGTAAACTATCTCTTTTCAACAACGCTGTCGATAAGTCCATACTCTACAGCTTCTTTAGCTGTCATATAGTTATCACGTTCTGTATCCCGAGAGATTTCTTCTACTGATTTACCTGTATTAGCTGCAAGTATCTCATTCAACTTATTTCTTGTCTTTAAGATATTCTCTGCAACTATTCTGATTTCTGTTTCCTGACCTCTGGCTCCGCCTGAAGGCTGATGAATCATAATCTCAGCATTAGGAAGTGCAAGTCTCTTACCCTTAGTACCGCCAGAAAGAAGGAACGCTCCCATACTGGCTGCCATACCTATACATATTGTTGAAACATCACACTTTATATACTGCATAGTATCATATATCGCAAAACCAGCTGATACTGAACCACCTGGACTATTGATATAGAAATGTATATCCTTACCTGGGTCTTCTGCCTCAAGGAATAACATCTGTGCAACAACAAGGTTAGCAGAAACATCTGTTACCTCTTCACCTAAAAATATAATTCTGTCTTTAAGAAGACGTGAATAGATATCATAAGATCTCTCTCCACGGCTATTCTGTTCAATGACATAAGGTACAAAACTCATATTATTGCCTCCCTGTCTTATATTATGCCACAGGTATCAGTTTAATCATACCAATACCTGCCACTAATAATAATCAACTATTATTTCTCAACTACTGAATTAACTACAACATCAACAGCCTTCTGGATAGCGATATCTTCTCTGATCTGCTTAGATTCATATTCACCCATGAATTCTTTGATCTTATCGATTTCCATCTTGTACTGTTCAGCCATCTTGTTAAGTTCTTCTTCGAATTCTTCATCAGAAACTTCGATATTTTCTGCCTTAACGATTGCTTCAAGAACAAGTCTTGACTGGATATTCTTAACAGCCTGTGGCTTCATATCTTCGATAATCTTCTCAGCTGTTACACCTGTGTACTGGAAGTACTGCTCTACTGATAAGCCCTGAGCCTGTAATCTCTGTGCGAAATCTTCTAACATTCTGTTAACCTGTGTGTTAATCATAGCTTCTGGAATGTCCATTTTAGAAGTTTCGATAATCTTAGCGATTGCCTCATCTTCCTTCTTAGCCTTAGCTTCATTTTCCTTACGTACTGTTATGTTCTTCTTAAGGTCTTCCTTGTATTCAGCAAGTGTATCAAAGTCAGATACATCCTGAGCGAAATCATCGTCAAGCTCTGGAAGAACCTTTTCCTTGATTTCCTTAACCTTAACCTTAAACATAGCTGGCTTACCCTTTAATTCTTCAGCATGGTATTCTTCTGGGAATGTTACGTTGATTTCCTTCTCATCGCCAATGTTCATACCAATAATCTGCTCTTCAAAGTTATCGATGAATGAATGAGAGCCGATTGTAAGAGGGTAATCCTCACCCTTTCCACCTTCAAATGCTTTACCATCAACAAATCCTTCGAAATCAATAGTTGTCATATCGCCATCTTTAACTGGTCTGTCTTCTACAGTAACGATTCTTGAGTTCTTGTCCTGAGCCTTCTTTAACTCTTCTTCAACATCTGCATCTGTAACTTCTGTATCACACTTAGTTACTTCAACACCTTTGTACTGTCCAAGTTCAACTTCTGGCTTAACAGCTACAACTGCACTAAAGATGAATGGCTTTCCAGCTTCAATCTGAACTACATCAATCTTAGGCTGTGAAACGATTTCTAATTCGCTTTCTTCTGCTGCCTTAGCATAAGCATCTGGAATGATAGCGTTAGCTGCATCTTCATAAAAAATCTCTGCACCATAAAGCTTTTCTACCATCTTTCTTGGAGCCTTACCTTTTCTGAAACCAGGAACGCTGATTTTATTCTTATTCTTATTAAAAGCTGTATTAAGACCTGCTTCGAATTCTTCAGCAGTAGTCTCGATTACGAGCTTAACCATATTCTTTTCTTCCATGTTTTCAACTTTAAAACTCATTGTTTATAAATCCTCCTTAAAATATATATGAAGTCTCTTTTTCTATCGTACAAAGTACATACTAATGGATTGTATCACATTGAACATTAATTTGCCAATATATTTTTTATAATTTATATTTATTTTAATATTTTGGTATTATTTCATCATCTGCTTCAATGCTCTGCGCTGCCCTCATCATAATCATTCTTACAAAAGAAAAACTTCCTTGTCGCAAAAAGGGCACATATGGATAGCACACCTATTGCAGTGTTAATTGCTGAGTCATGATGTGTTACCATTTCTCTTGCTATTGCAAACATAAGCACCTCTACAACCGTTGCCGGCGTATGCTGTGATAACATCTTGATAAGCTCAACACCAACCGCAAGTGTCATAATATCTGCAACAAATGTCTCAAAAAAATCTACCGGAGCACTATCAAACATTCCACCAAGTTCAAATACAAACCTTACACACATTACAGCAACAACTATTACGAGTATCGCCGATATTATCCATTCAAGTATGTTACATACCTTCCTGAATATTTCATTTACTTTATTTTTCATTTTGCCTTGACCTCTTGCCTTATTTTATTCATTTATTATAACCTATAATTCCTGCCTGACAAGTTAATAAACATTCACTGGCTTTAATCAATTTTAATTATATATAAAATCCTATATAAGTGGTTAAACTATATTAAGTATACGAAAAAAACTATTATATATCAATATAACTTTTAATTAATAAGATTAATAAAATATATTATTATCCAATATTTGTTAATTATGTTTTCCATATTATTCGATTGCCTTGATTTTCTATATATGATACCATTAAAATTTCTGACCTGGCAATGGTCAGCCTTAATTAAGTATCAATTCTTTATTCAGGTATCAATACTTTATAACATTAAAGAAGGGAATTTATTATATGAAAGAAAAGAACAAAATGTCTCTTGCACTACAGATATTCATCGCTTTAGTGCTTGCTATTATTGCTGGCCTGCTTTTACAGAGCCATGCCACAATAGCTGAATCTTATATCAAACCATTTGGAACCATATTTCTTAACCTGGTTAAGTTCATAGTTGTTCCTATTGTGCTATTCTCTATCATGTGCGGTATCATTTCAATGAGTGATATCAAGAAGGTTGGTTCAATCGGTCTTAAAACAGTTATTTTTTACTTATGCACAACAGCATTTGCTATAGTTATAGGTCTTGCAGGTGGTAATATATTTAAAAGACTCTTTACTGTACTGTCAACATCAAACCTTTCATACGAAACAGCAAGTTCAGTTTCTTTTATGGATACAATAGTCAACATATTTCCATCAAACTTTGTAGATCCTATGGTAAAAGCAAATATGCTTCAGGTTATCGTTATAGCTGTTCTTCTTGGTTTTTCGATTATACTTATAGGAGATAAAAACACCCGTATTGTAAATGCATTCAATGATTTAAATGAAGTATTTATGAAGTGTATGGATCTTATCCTCAAACTTTCACCTATCGGTGTTTTCTGCCTTTTATGCCCGGTTGTAGCAGCTAATGGTCCTATGATCATCGGTTCACTTGCAATGGTTCTTCTTGCTGCATATGTCTGCTATATTGCTCACATACTTATAGCATATTCATTTACTGTTAAAGTATTTGGTGGAATCAATCCAGTTAAGTTCCTTAAAGGTATGCTTCCTGCCATTATGTTTGCATTCTCTAGTGCTTCATCTGTAGGAACTCTTCCAATCAATCTTGAATGTACTGAAAAACTTGGCGCAAAGAGAGAAATAGCATCATTCGTGCTTCCACTTGGTGCAACAATCAACATGGATGGTACTGCCATCTATCAGGGTGTATGTGCAATATTCATAGCAACATGTTATGGTATTAATCTTACACTCCCTCAGATGTTAACAATCATCCTTACAGCGGCTCTTGCTTCTATCGGTACAGCAGGTGTTCCAGGTGCTGGCATGGTCATGCTTGCCATGGTACTTACATCTGTTGGCCTTCCTGTTGATGGTATCGCTCTTGTTGCCGGCGTTGACCGTATCTTTGATATGGGACGTACAACAGTTAATATAACAGGTGATGCTGTATGTACACTTGTTGTTTCTAATATCGAAAGCAAGCTTGAGGAACGTAAGAAAAATAAAAACAAATAAGACTAATTAATTTAATTATTTCCGATTTCATTTTCTATTAAAAATATCAGATCTGCTAAAAACAGTTTTAATCACCAGAAAAATGATAAAAGATTGACCGCCAATCATTTAATAACGATTGACGGTCAATCTTTTATTATCTGGTTACATTATTATTAATCAATACAAGCTGCAAGCTAATCATAACTGACACATTACAGATTAGTATATCCCATCAGATACTTATCCACTTCTCTAGCGCAGTCCCTGCCCTGTCTGATAGCCTTTACAACAAGTGACTGGCCTGTATGGCAGTCGCCAGCAGCGAATACACCTGCAACATTAGTTGCAAACTTTCCATCATCTGTCTTGATGTTAGTTCTCTGGTTCACTTCAACACCGAATGCATCTGTAAGATACTTCTGTGTTCCAAGAAAACCAGCTGCAATAAGAACAAGCTCACAAGGAAGTTCTTTCTCTGTTCCTTCTACTGGAACCATCATTCTTCTTCCTGTAGCTTCATCCTCTTTTGATTCAAGCTGGACAGTAACAACCTTACAAAGCTTTCCTTTTTTATCCTTCTTGAATTCTTTTACAGTAGTTGTATATATTCTTGGGTCATGTCCGAAGACTGCTATAGCTTCCTCCTGGCCATAATCTGTCTTGCAGACAAGAGGCCACTGTGGCCATGGGTTAGTCTCTCTTCTTACATCTGGTGCTTTAGGCATCATCTCAAGCTGTGTTACTGACTTGCAGCCATGTCTTATACATGTACCAACACAGTCATTACCTGTATCACCGCCACCGATTACGATAACATTCTTGTCTTTTGCACTTATATACTTACCATCTGTAAGGTCCGAATCAAGAAGACTCTTAGTTGTGGCTGTAAGAAAATCTACTGCGAAATATATTCCATCAGCATCTCTTCCAGGTGCGTTGATATCCCTTGGATTAGAAGCACCTACCGCAAGAACAACTGCATCATAATCATCCATTATCTTCTTAGCCTTGATATTCTGTCCGATATTAGCCTCTGTTACGAATTCAACACCCTCATCCTTCATAACATTAAGCTTTCTGTCTATAATATGCTTTTCAAGCTTCATATTAGGTATTCCATATCTTAAAAGTCCACCTATTCTATCAGCTCTTTCATACACGGTAACAAGATGACCTCTCTGATTAAGCTGGTCAGCAACTGCAAGTCCTGAAGGACCTGAGCCTATAACAGCTATTCTCTTTCCTGTTCTTGCCTTTGGTGGCTTAGGACCTGCAAGTCCGTTAGCATAAGCATGCTCTATGATAGCCATCTCATTTTCCTTGGTACATACAGGGTCACCATTAAGACCACATGTACATGCTTTCTCGCAAAGAGCTGGACATACACGACTTGTAAACTCTGGGAAGTTGCTTGTCTTATGAAGCCTGTTATAAGCCTGCTCCCAGTTTCCTGTGTATACAAGGTCATTCCACTCTGGTATAAGGTTATTAAGTGGACAGCCACTTGTCATTCCCTTTATAGTCATACCTGACTGGCAGAATGGCACACCACAGTCCATACAACGGGCACTCTGGCATCTTTGTTCTGCTTCTGAAAGTGGCGTATGAAATTCATTAAAATTCTTTATTCTTTCCTTAGGTGCAACTGCCTTAGCTTCTACACGTTCATATTCTAAAAATCCGGTTGGTTTTCCCATGATTATCTCCTTTCGAATACACATTTTCACAAATATGCACCAGCGGACTTATAAGCCGCCAATACATATCTGTTTTTGTACATTTATATCTTACTTAGTTGCTGCGTAAAATGCTTCAATCTGAGCCTGTTCACTACTAAGACCCTTCTCTTCCATCTGAACAATCATATTAAGCATTCTCTTATAATCATGTGGCATAATCTTCTTAAACTTAGGAAGATATTCGCCAAAGTTATCCAGAACTTCCTTTCCCTTCTTAGAGTTAGTGAAAGCTACATGGTCAGTAATCATCTGCTTAAGTTCAAGTACATCATACTTGTTAGTAACTGGTTCAAGTGATACAAGCTGCTTATTAACTCTCTTATAAAGTGTTGTATCCTCATCAAGAACATATGCAACACCGCCGCTCATACCAGCAGCAAAGTTCTTACCTGTTCTTCCAAGAACAACAACCCTTCCGCCTGTCATATATTCACAGCCATGGTCACCTGTTCCCTCAACAACTGCTGTTGCGCCTGAGTTACGTACACAGAATCTCTCACCTGCGATACCATTGATATAAGCCTTACCACTTGTAGCTCCATATAATGCTACATTACCGATGATGATATTCTCATCTTCCTTGTAAGATACTCCTGTTGGTGGATATACGATAAGCTTACCACCTGAAAGACCTTTACCAAAGTAATCGTTACTATCTCCTACAAGCTCAAGTGTAAGTCCCTTAGGAATAAATGCGCCAAAACTCTGTCCGCCTGCACCAGTACATTTAACTGTATATGTATCATCTGCAAGGCTTTCACCGAATCTTCTTGTTATCTCTGCACCAAGTAGTGTACCAAGAGCCCTGTCTGTATTCTTGACATCAACCTCAACACTTCTCTTCTGCTTCTTATCCATAGCATCTGAAAGCTTCTTTATAAGAATCTTTTCATCAACTGTCTTTTCAAGACCAAAGTCGAACACATTCTTCTTATCATACTTTATAGATGAAGCTTCCTTAATATAAGGATTATTAAGGATATTAGAAAGGTCAATCTTTGCTGCTCTTCCACTTCCCTTAACATCTGTCTTTGCTTCAAGAAAATCTGTTCTTCCCACAAGCTCATCAACTGTCTTTACGCCAAGCTTAGCCATGTATTCACGAAGCTCTTCTGCGATGAATCTCATAAAGTTAACTACATATTCAGGCTTTCCTGAGAATCTCTTTCTAAGCTCAGGATTCTGTGTAGCAATACCAACAGGACAAGTATCAAGATTACATACCCTCATCATAACACAACCCATAGTTACAAGTGGTGCTGTTGCAAAACCAAACTCCTCTGCTCCAAGCATAGCTGCTATGGCAACATCACGTCCACTCATAAGCTTACCATCTGTTTCGATTATAACTTTATTACGAAGTCCGTTCATTGTAAGTGTCTGATGTGCTTCTGCAAGTCCTAATTCCCAAGGAAGTCCTGCGTTATGTATAGAGCTTCTAGGTGCGGCACCTGTACCACCATCATAGCCTGATATAAGAATAACCTGTGCACCAGCCTTGGCAACACCAGAAGCAATAGTACCAACACCAGCCTCTGATACAAGTTTAACTGATATTCTTGCATCCTTGTTAGCATTCTTAAGGTCATATATTAACTCTGCCAGATCTTCGATAGAGTAAATATCATGGTGTGGTGGAGGTGATATAAGTGATACACCTGGTGTTGAAAGACGTGTCTTTGCAATCCATGGATATACCTTCCTGCCTGGAAGATGTCCACCTTCACCCGGTTTTGCTCCCTGTGCCATCTTAATCTGGATTTCCTTTGCACTTACAAGATACTTGCTTGTAACACCGAATCTTCCTGATGCAACCTGCTTGATAGCTGAACATCTGTTAAGCCCATCGGCACCAACTGTGAGTCTGTCTTCATCCTCACCACCTTCACCTGAGTTAGACTTACCATGAAGCATGTTCATTGCAATAGCCATAGTTTCGTGTGCTTCTTTAGAGATAGAACCATAAGACATAGCACCTGTCTTGAATCTTCTTACGATAGAATCAACACTTTCCACCTGGTCTATACTTATTCCCTTCTTAGGGAACTTGATCTCCATAAGACCTCTTAAGTTCTTAACCCCCTCTTCCTTATTAACAAGCTCTGTATATTCCTTAAATGTATTATAATCACCTGTGCGTGTTGCAAGCTGTAAAAGATGAATTGTCTGTGGATTATAAAGGTGTTCTTCTTTTCCACTTCTCATCTTATGTGCGCCCTCACTGTCAAGCGTTGTATCTGTTGATAATCCAAGAGGATCGAAAGCCTTTGAATGAAGTGTCTCAACATCATCCTGTATATCCTTAAGACCTATACCCTCAACTCTTGATACTGTGCCTGTAAAGTACTTATTAATAACATCTGAGTTAATACCTATTGCCTCAAATATCTTAGAACCCTGATATGACTGTATAGTAGATATACCCATCTTAGCTGCTATCTTTACAATACCACTTAAGATTGCATTGTTATAATCATCAACCGCTGCATAGTAATCTTTATCGAGCATATTAAGTTCAATAAGCTCCTGTATGCTTTCCTGTGCAAGATATGGATTAATAGCTGATGCACCATATCCTAACAAGGTAGCGAAGTGGTGTACATCCCTTGGCTCACCACTTTCAAGTATAACTGCCATACTTGTTCTCTTCTTGGTCTGTACAAGATAATGCTGTACAGCACCTACAGCAAGAAGTGAAGGAATAGCTACGTGGTTTTCATCTACGCCTCTATCAGATAAGATAATGATATTAGCGCCTTCCCTATGTGCTCTGTCTACTTCAACAAAAAGATGGTCGATAGCCTTTTCTATTGAAGTATTCTTATAATATGTGATAGGAATAGTCTCAACCTTAAAGCCTTCAACCTTCATATTCTTAATCTTTAAAAGATCTGTGTTAGTAAGAATAGGATTATTAATCTTTAAGTTCTTACAGTTTTCAGGCTGTTCCTCAAGTATATTACCGTCCTTACCAAGGTATACTGTTGTAGATGTTACTATCTTCTCTCTTATAGAATCTATAGGTGGGTTAGTAACCTGTGCAAACAGCTGCTTGAAGTAGTTAAACAGTGGCTGATGTCTGTTAGAAAGCACTGCAAGTGGTGTATCTATACCCATAGCACCAATTGACTCGCTTCCGTTAAGTGCCATAGGAAGAATAGATGTCCTGAAATCTTCATATGTATAGCCGAATGCTTTCTGTAACCTTGCTCTTTCCTCCTTAGTATGTGTTGGCACCTTTTTGTTAGGTATCTTAAGATCTTCAAGCTTAACAAGATTATTATCAAGCCATTCACCATATGGCTGCTTAGTTGCAAACTTCTCCTTAAGCTTATCATCATCTATAAGCTCGCCCTTAACTGTATCTACAAGGAGCATTTTTCCAGGATGAAGTCTGTCTTTAACTTCTATTCTGCTCTCATCTATAGGAAGCGCACCTACTTCTGATGAAAGGATAAGATAACCATCCTTTGTAATATAATATCTTGAAGGACGAAGTCCATTTCTATCAAGAACTGCACCCATGATATCGCCATCAGAGAAAAGGATAGATGCTGGTCCATCCCAAGGCTCCATCATAGTTGAATAATACTGGTAGAAGTCTTTTTTCTCCTGCTCCATAGCCTTATTATTGCTCCATGGTTCTGGAATCGTAATCATAACAGCAAGCGGAAGTGGCATACCATTCATAACAAAGAATTCAAGAGTATTGTCTAACATTGCTGAATCTGAACCATTAGTGTTAACAACTGGTGTAATCTTAGACATCTCATCTTCAAGATATGGAGAAACCATTGTTTCTTCTCTTGAAAGCATTCTATCAGCATTGCCTTTGATTGTATTAATCTCACCATTGTGAACGATAAATCTGTTAGGATGGGCACGTTCCCAGCTAGGTGTTGTGTTAGTTGAGAATCTTGAGTGTACAAGTGCTATAGCTGACTCATAATCCTCATCTGTTAAGTCCTTAAAGAATGTTCTTAACTGTCCTACAAGGAACATACCTTTGTATACAATCGTTCTGCTTGAAAGTGAACAGACATATGTATCTTCTGCTGTCTGTTCAAATACTCTTCTTGCAACATACAGCTTTCTATCAAAATCTATGCCCTTATTCACATCCTTAGGCTTCTTTACAAATCCCTGCATAATATATGGCATACAGTCAACTGCCTTCTTACCAAGGACATTAGGAAATATTGGAACCTCTCTCCATCCAAGGAACTCTAAGCCTTCCTTTTCAACGATTATCTCGAACATCTTTTTAGCGCGGTTTCTTGCGAGCTCATCCTGTGGAAAGAAGAACATACCTACGCCATATTCTCTTTCGTTACCAATCTTAATACCGAGTGGCTTAACTGCTTTTTCAAAAAACTTGTGAGATATCTGAAGAAGAATACCTACACCATCACCAGTCTTACCTTCTGCATCTTTACCTGCTCTGTGTTCAAGATTCTCTACGATACTTAAAGCATCAGATACTGTCTGATGAGTCTTTATTCCTTTGATGCTTACAACTGCACCGATACCACAGTTATCGTGTTCGAATTGTGGGTTATAAAGTCCAGGCTGCTTATTCTGATTTTCCATAGTCCTATCATCCTTTCATGTATAATCTGTTATCAAATCGCTGATGTATTTCAAACTGCCTCTTAATTCCGGCAGTTTATTTTGCAGCGGATTTTTTCTTGTCCATAATATACTCCTATTTTCTATCATTGTAAATGTGTTTTTATTTTAAATTGTCTGATTATTTAATTTTATTATATTATTTTTATTATTATCTGATTATTTATGTATATATATCCATATTTTTTCTTTTAGCATACCATATTCAAAACAATTTCACCCGTTTAAACGCTGTTTACTTTTATAGTTATCATCAGCTTTTTCCTAATTATAATAAATTGTGTCTTAATTGTTCGTGATTTTTCACTCCATTTTAACGCTTATAAACAAAGTTGTAAAAAAATAAAGTGATAAAGCCTATCCAACCATACTGATAGGTTTTATCACTTTATTATTTTAAGTATTTTATATATTTTTTCAACACAATTCTTTACTTAATTAACTTTATTAAAGTCAATATTTATTTTCTTAATCTGCTTTGGCTTTAGGCTTATCTTTGTTAATTATGAAATCAACTGCCTTGGGGCATACTTTTAAGTTTACTATGTTATGCTCTCCACCAAATTCACCATCAAGTGTCCACTTTATATTTTCGGGTGATTCAAAAGTAATATCGCTTGTTTTAAATGAATATATCATATCGCAGCTATCAAGCTTCTGTGAAATAAAAGCGTTTACAAGCTGCTGGAAATCAAGTGCGTTTCTTATTTCCCTTATAAGAGTAACTTCAAACTCTCCATCCTGAAAATCCACGCCATCGCCTATAAGACCTTTCATACCACCAACCGAACTTGCATTACTGACCATACCGTAGATAAAATTATCCTCTATGTTAAGTCTGCTTGAAGTCTCTTTCATCTTATATGCTTTAAGGTTAAGGAGTCTCTTGGCACCTTCTATAACATATGCCTGATGTCCAAACATATTCTTAAGATCCTGTGGTGTCTCATATGCAACATCTGTAAATGCACCAAATGCTGCCACATAATTAAAATATCGTCTGTCATTTGCAATTCCAATATCACATGGGAAACTTTCCCCGCTTACAACATTATATGCGGCTCTTATTTTATCTGATGGTATACCAAGACTTTTAGCGAAATCATTCGTTGAGCCGCTTGGAATATACCCAACAGGCACCTTTGCATCTCCATATGTTATAACTGCAGACACAACCTCGTTTAATGTACCATCGCCACCACTACATACTATAATATCATATAAGCCCTTAGAAGCCTTTATTTTTTCATATCCATCTAATGCTGCTTTCGTAGGATACACAGTAACCTCGTAATCTGCATTGGAGAATATCTGAATAATCTTCATTAGTGAATTCTTAAGCTGTGCTTTACCCGAATTCGGGTTAAATACAAAAAGCATCTTTTTCATGATATTCCTCCATTCTTTTGCGCTTATTTTATCTGTCCCACTTGTCACACAACGAATTAATCTGGTCTGTGAACTTAGCAAGATCTTTATTAGCTCCACCCTCATTATGCATAATAACTGTCATCAGATGCTTGCCTGCTGCAACAAGTCTGTCATATATACTCTTATTACGCTTATTAACAGTTGTTCTTCTGCTCTTCTTTTCCTTGTTGCCTTCTGTTATCATGCTTCCTGTTGCCAGATCAAAAGCACCACCTGTATATGGAGCATAAGCATCAAAACCATGCTCTTTCTTAAGGCACTCTGTGAATTCTTCACATACGCTGTCTTCTCCATGTACAACAAATACTTTCTTTGGCTTATTCTTAAATGCGCTTATCCATCTTATAAGTCCATCTTTATCAGCATGACCACTTGAACCTGGCAGCTGTGCTATCTCTGCCTTCACCTGTATAGGCTCACCAAAAAGCTTAATCTCATCTATTCCGTCAACTATTATACGTCCTGTTGTTCCATTTGCCTGATATCCAACAAACAGGACTGTACACTCAGGTCTCCACAGATTATGCTTAAGATGATGCCTGATACGTCCAGCTTCACACATACCTGAGGCTGATATTATAACTTTAGGATTCGGATCAAAGTTAATCATCTTTGATTCCTCACTTGATATGGCATATTTGAGTCCTGGGAAAGACAATGGATTAATCCCCTGCTTTACAAGTTCAATAGCTTCATCATCAAAGCACTGTTCAACATTCTTGCTAAAGACCTCTGTAGCCTCTATTGCAAGAGGACTATCAACATACACATCAAAATCCCTGTCGATAAGATGCTCTGCTTTTATCTTTCTTATATGATATAAAAGCTCCTGTGTTCTTCCAACTGCAAATGAAGGTATAACAACATTACCGCCTCTGTCAAAAGTTCTTTTGAATACACTTACAAGTTCTTTAACGTAATCCGGTGTTCCATTATGGCTTCTGTTTCCATATGTTGATTCCATAACAACATAATCTGCATCAGAAACCATATAGGGGTCTTTCGTTATTGGCTTGTTAATATTGCCTATATCACCTGAGAATACTATCTTCTTAGACACTTCTCCATCAGCAGTTTCTTCCTTTGCCCACACCTCGATACTTGCAGAACCAAGCAGATGTCCTACATCTTCAAATCTAACGCTTATATTATCATCTATTGTTATTATCTCATCGTATTTAACTCCGACAAACTGTTTCATAACCTCATATACTGCCTTGGCATCATATAATGGTATGAACTCTTTAAGTGTTCCATTAGAACGCTTAGCCTTCCTGTTACGCCACTCAGCTTCGAACATCTGGATATGTGCACTATCTCTTAACATAATATCACACAGCTGTACTGTTGCCTCTGTGCAATATATCTTACCTCTGAATCCATTCACATAAAGAAGAGGTATAAGTCCTGAATGATCTATATGTGCGTGTGTAAGAAGAACATAATCAACATCAGATGCTGGTATAGGCAGCTCCTGATTCTCATATACATCGTTTCCCTGCTCCATGCCACAATCTATAAGCACATTCTTATCTCCAACACATAGATAGTGACAGCTTCCTGTAACTTCGTGATCTGCTCCTAAAAAAGTAAGTTTCATAAGCTTCAACTCCCTCCGGATTAATATTATATGATTTGTACGTACTATATAATATTCGTCATGTTATTGTCTGAATACTATTATCGGTATGTCTAGTATAACATATAATTTGTGAGAGTTGTATCAGTTTCACATAAAATTTTATATAATATTTCACATAATTTATAATAAATATGATTTCCAGGGTAAAAAATCCTTCACTATAAACTATAATCAGAAACATTTTTTATTTTTTACAACTGCTTAAAATCAATATCATAAAATGTCACATCAGCATTCCTTGATGCAAACATACCAACATATACATGCTTTGGATCTATAGCTGTAAGCTTGAAATCATATCCACCTGTAACCTCTGGTCCATCTGCAAACTGTGCCATATATCCATCCTGGGATGAAGCAAGTGTAAGATTATATTCTTTTCCCTCTTCTATGGCAAAACCGGTTACAGGTCCATGTACGAGTACACCGCTCTTTCTTGCATATGTTCCTACTGTGTTCTCTTTTCTTGTTATACACAAAGGTGCTGCTGCCACATAATCACCAAGAATATCAGGCATACTCTCATCTATATAACAGTCATCCCTTACCATAAGCCCGAACGATACCTGATCATTGGAAAATAATTTATTAACCCTTACTTTAGCACTAAGTCTGAAATTCTTATTGACATCTACCTGTCTGTAGTACATGGCAATTCCATCTGTAACCGCCGATATCTTACCTTTATTGTTTCTGACAGCTATATGCATATTGCCATCTTTATCTGTTTCCAATGTGAAATTATCTTTATTGATATCATCTGTAACATCGCCAAAAACAGTTCCCCTGTATTCGCCATAATCTTTAAAAAGTCTGCTTTTCTCCAGCTTATCGCTGAATATTACAGGTTTGTAATCTGTATTAGATACAAGATATTTATCTTTATATTCCAAAGGATTTTCTGATAAGTTAACTACATTTTCAGACAAACCAGTTATGTTCAACTCTTTAACAGCTGACATAACCATATATGCGTTTACCCTTGCACCCCATATGTTAGTATGAGTGTTGTCTACACTAAGCTTATTGTTGGATGGCCATGCATGAAGATATATTGTATTATCAGCACCAAGCCTGTCATAGACTTCATGAGTCTTTTGTGTCATGTCAACAACTGGTATATCAAGTGTTCTTCCTAGCTTCCTGATTGCTTCTGGATAATCTCCACCTTCAAAGCCACCAATATCATGTGTTATATGCAATAATGTATCATTCCACTCTCCTGTTGGTGTCCTTCTTACTATAGGTGTACACAGAATTGTCTTACATCCTGCCTCATCAGCCTTTGAAATGTAATTAGTATAAAGAGAATGTGCAAAAGAGCCTTCTGTTTTATAATCTCCATTGGCATTGGTGAATCTTGACTCCTCTGTTTTCTCATCATTATGTCCAAAACCTATGATAAGAAAATCTCCTTTTTTCATACCATTAAGAAGTTCCTTATACTGTGGCTCCGTTGTGTAGCTTTTAGAGCTTCTGCCTGAAAGAGCAATATTAGAAACTTTGATATTATCATTAAGATATTTACCAAGCATCGTTCCATATCCATATCTTGGATAATAATACTTATCCTCAAAACTGCTAAGTGTCGAATCACCTATAACCCATAATGTACTCATAACAATTAAACCTCATCTTTCCGTTTGCATCCTGTAGTGTATCAGGATTGTTCCATATACCATGCAACTTACGCAATCCTTACATCATTATACAAGTTATCAATAACTTTTATCCAGATATTCTTTTCTTATATGCTCTTCCATAGCCCTGACCTCTTCCTCGAATTCCCTGGCTGAATAAAGAAGACATCCGGCACCTCTTATGATAACCTGTTCAAGACCATCGGATGTTGCAACAGTCACATTATACTTTTTTCCATTCTCATGTGCAAACTTTTCTATGTAATGATCTGCTGTTTCTGCTTCCTTAGTGTATACAACATGGATATTATGATAATCCTTATACTCTTCTGCATGTCCCGCAAGTCTGTACGCATCAAATACAACGATAAGCTCACATTTTTTCATACCCTGATAGTTACACATAATATCTAGAAGTCTGTCCCTTGCACTGTCCATATTAATCTTAGATAATTCATCCAATTCTTTCCATGCGTGGATTATATTATATCCATCAACAAGCAGATAACTAACTCCAGAAGCCTTTGCTTTTTTTATGCTGTCAGATGGTTTTAAAGCCACGTATTGTCCAAGCTGATCTGATGATTTTCTTTTTGACAGTTTTCTTCTTTCATTATCACCTCTGCTGTTAGAAAAGTATGTTTCTGCCAGTATTCTGTCAACCTCATCAGTACCTATCCATTCTTCTGACACAGTTCTTGCCGCCTGCTTTGCAGTCATTACTTCAAGGGTATCTGATGTATTCTTAGGATTAAGCACACTGTCAACATGTGCATATTCAGGCACTTCATCCCAGCTCACAGTGAATCCGGCTCCATGTGCGCAGAACACAGAATCCGGTGTGTTTCTTATATCTCTTGTAACATCATATCCTGTTTTTTCTATGACCTCTTCTGCATTATGACATGGCCTGTACCCTGACATCTTAAGGCTTATACTCCCTGTTCCCTTTGTATATGCTGTAATCTCTGCCTGATAGTTGGCAAGACTTGACACTGGACCATTTCCCGTTACTGATACTTCATCTCCTGTATCATTAATCGTAAATGCTGCTCCCATACGCTCTAGGTCTGTCATTGCCCTGCCGACAAACTGCCTGTCAAGCCTCAGTTCAAACTCATAATATGGTTCAAGAAGAACTGATTCAGCCTGCATAAGTCCCTGTCTTACAGCCCTGTATGTAGCCTGTCTGAAATCTCCACCTTCTGTATGCTTGTTATGTGCACGTCCTGCCACTACTGTTATCTTAACATCTGTAAGCGCCGAACCTGTAAGCACCCCCTTATGTGTTTTTTCACATAAATGTGTATATATAAGTCTCTGCCAGTTCTTTGCAAGAACATCTTCGCTGCAGTCAAGTTCATACTTCATACCGCTGCCTGGCTCTCCCGGTTCAAGTATAAGATGTACCTCTGCATAATGTCTTAAAGGTTCAAAATGCCCTATTCCCTCAACTTTATTGGCAATCGTTTCTTTATAAACAATACTTCCCTCTCCAAATGATACGTCAACACCGAATCGTTCCTTAATTATGTTCTGAAGTACTTCTATCATAACAGGTCCCATAACCTGTACGTGTATTTCCTTAAAGTTCTCATTCCACTCTATATGAAGCTGTGGTTCTTCTTCCTCTATCGACCTGAGTTTTGGCAGCATCTGCATAGGATCAATTCCTGCTGGAAGGTTAATTTTATAGTTAAGTACTGGTGTAAGCACTGGTGAATTATCCTCAAGTTCATCTCCTATAGCCTGCCCGGCATATGTCTTGGTTAATCCCGTAAGTGCGCATATACTTCCTGCCTCTGCGACAGAAACAGCTCTAAACTTGTCTCCTGAATACACCCTTATCTGATTAACCTTCTCTTCATTTATCAGACATTTGCTTTTTATGACACCACCTGTAACCTTAATATGTGTAAGCCTTTCTCCTCTGTCATCTCTTGATATTTTATACACCTTAGCCGAAAAATCATCCCCATATTCCCTGCTGTTACAGAATCTGTTCATGACATCAAGCAATTCACTGACACCATCAAGTTTTAACGCTGAACCAAAGATAACAGGAAATATATCTCTTTCATCAAGCATTCTGCTTATACTCTCATCCGATACCTCTGCTGATGACAGATACTCTTCAAGTGCGCTCTCGCTGCACGTTGCTATTTCTTCATAATCTGGCTTGACACCACTCATATATCCGGTAAAATCTATACAGCTTGATGACAGCTTATTCTTAAGCTGTTCAAGTAGTCTTTGTCTGTTGGTTCCCTGCTGATCCATCTTATTAACAAATATAAAAACAGGCACATGCAGTCTTTTTAGTAATCCCCACAATGTGTCTGTATGTCCCTGTACTCCATCCATTCCATTGATAACAAGCACTGCATAATCCAGCACCCATAATGTACGCTCCATCTCTGCCGAAAAGTCAACGTGTCCAGGTGTATCCAGTAATGTAACATCCAGATCTTTATAGCTGAAGCATGCCTGCTTTGAAAATATAGTTATCCCTCTCTGTCTTTCATATTCATTATTATCAAGAAATGCATCCTTATTATCCACTCTTCCAAGCTTTCTTATAGCTCCTGACGTATATAATATACTTTCTGAAAGTGTAGTTTTCCCAGCATCTACATGCGCAAGCATGCCCATAACCAGTTTTTTCATAATAATCCTCTTTTCTGCGCACGTTTTTGTGCATAGTATTTTCTTTTTATTAATTATGCATATACGACTTTTTGAGCTTCTGATACATACATCATATTAAGCTTATTATGGACATTACTTTTACACTGAATATATACAGCTAAATCAATTCCTTACCTATAGCCTTATTATATACTTCTGGTCTTCTGTCTCTGAATAACCCCCATGAAAGTCTGTCATATGCCAGCTTATCAAGATCAAACTTATGGACAATAACTTCTTCATTATCCCTGTCTGCCTGATATATTATATCACCTGTGTTGTCAGTTATAAAGGATGAACCATAGAATTTAAGTGAACTTGACTGACCAGCATTCTCCTCACACGGCTCTACAGTCTCTATGCCAGTCCTGTTAGCTGCAACAACAGGTACCAGATTACACGCTGCATGTCCCTGCATACATCTTCTCCAGTGCATCATGCTGTCACAATCAAGTATCGGTTCACTACCTATAGCCGTAGGATAGAAAAGTACCTCTGCGCCCTCTACTGCCATAGCCCTTGCTGTCTCTGGAAACCACTGATCCCAGCATATGCCAACACCTATGCATCCGAATCTTGTATTAAACACCTTAAATCCGGTATTGCCTGGCATGAAATAGAATTTTTCCTGATAGAAATGATCATCCGGAATATGTGTCTTTCTATATATACCAAGATTAGTTCCATCTGCATCTATAACAGCAGCTGTATTATACAGCTGATTTATATCTTTCTCATAAAAGCTTACTATAATAACTACACTAAGTTCTTTTGCAACCTTAGTAAAATGTACTACCGCATCATCTTCATTCACACCTTTTGCATATTCATAGTACTCATATCTTCTTTCCTGGCAAAAATACTGTCTCTCAAAAAGTTCCGGCAGAAGTATTATATCTGCCCCCTTTTTAACCGCCTCTCTTACAAGTCTGTCGGCTGTTTTAATATTTTCCAAAACATCTCTGCCACACTTCATCTGTATGGCAGCAACACCAGTTATTCTGCTCATATTAATCCTCATTTCTATGTATGTTTTAGCACAGTTTTATTGTTTTCTGCTTTATTCCGTCTGGTATCTGCTGCGTTATACAATGTATATTTCCGCCACCCACTATTATGTCCCTTGCATATATGCCTGTTACCTTCCTGTCAGGCATAAGTTTTGATAACAGTTCTATCGCTGCCTTATCCTTCTTATCACCAAACTGTGGAACAAGCACTTCATCGTTACATATATAAAAGTTAGCATAGCTTGCAGCAAGCCTTTCTCCTAACTCCCTGTTATCCTCGCCATCAGCAAATACATAACCTTTAAGATCCTCTTCTGTTATGCACACAGGCTCGTCTGGTATATATAACTTATGCACTTTTATCTTTCTTCCAAGTGCATCTGTCTTTGTTTCGAGCACTTTAAGATCTGCAAGTGACATATCATACTGTGGATCGTTTACATCATCTGTCCATGCAAGCACAACATTAGCTGCCGATGTAAATGCACACACATTATCAACGTGCTCATTTGTCTCATCATTATATATTCCGTATGGCAGCCATATAATCTTCTTTGCTCCAAGATATTCTTTAAGCTTATCCTCTATCATGGCTTTACTAAGCTGTGGGTTTCTGCCTTTACTAAGAAGGCAGCTTTCTGTCACTATAATGGTACCCTCGCCATCACTGTGTATAGAACCACCCTCAAGCACAAAAGGGGCTGCATCATAATAATCAATCCCCATCTTGTCACAAAACAGTCCTGCTGCCATATCATCCTTTTCCCAGTCCATATATAAGCCATCATATTCTCCACCCCATGCATTAAACTTCCAGCTTATACCACGTACATTGCCCGATGCATTCTTTACAAAGGTAGGACACATATCCCTGGCCCACGCATCATCCGTCTCAATATTAATAACCTTGACTTTATTATCTAACATCTGTTCTGCCTCTGCCATATGCTCACTGTCTGTAAGCATATACACATTCTCAGACTTGGCAATATGCTCTGCTATTTCCTTAAACACTCTTTTTGCCGCTGCTGCTTCATGCGGCCATGAGCCTTGTCTTACCGGCCATATCATAATAGTTCCATCGTGCTTTTCATATTCTGCCGGCATGTAATATCCGTCATGTAACGGAGTTGAATTTATAATACTCATATGTTTATTCCTTATAATCTTATATAACCCATAATTGATATATCAGCCATATTTTTCTGTTATAACCTGCACTTAAAGTCATCATATTTAAAACTTTTGATAAGACTTATCCTGCCATCTTTTAACACCGATATGGATGGAAGAGGTATTCCGTTAAATGTGTTGTTTTTCACCATTGAATATATGGCCATATCCATAAATATAAGTCTGTCCCCCACATTTATCTCATGGTCGAATTCATAATCTCCTATAATATCACCTGCAAGGCATGTATACGAAGAAAGTCTGTATATATAATCTGATACCTCTGATACCCTTGATGCTGTTTTTGCACCATATAAAGGCGGCATATACGGCATCTCAAGTACATCTGGCATATGACAGGCTGCTGATGCATCCAGAATAAGAGTTTCTATGCCATTATCAACCTTATCAAGTACCTCTGTTACAAGATATCCAGCATTAAGCGCAACTGCCTCCCCCGGCTCAAGATATACTTTCACATGATATGTATCCTGCACATGTCTGACACAGTTTATAAGCAGTCCGATATCATAATCCTCTCTTGTTATATGATGTCCTCCACCCATATTAATCCACTTGCACTTATTCATATATCTTCCAAACTTTTCCTCCACTACATCGAGTGTTGTCTTAAGAGCATCCGAATTCTGTTCACAAAGTGTGTGAAAATGTAATCCATCCACTCCTTCAAGCAGATACTCATCTTCATCAAGTGCTTTGTTAAGTGCTTTAAGCGTTACTCCGAGTCTTGACCCCGCTGCACATGGATCATATATGGCATGTTCACCCTGTGTTGATACTTCGGGATTAATTCTTAAACCTATGCTTACCCCGGCATCAATACACTGCTTCTTATACTTTCTAAGCTGGCTTACAGAGTTAAATATAATGTGATCACATATCTTAACAAGCTCGTCCATATCCTCCTGCTTATATGCTGGTGCGTACACATGATTCTCTTTGTTCATTTCCTCTTTTCCAAGCCTTGCTTCGTATAATCCACTTGCCGTTGTTCCGCTTATATACTGACCTATAAGCGGATACATGGCATATGCAGAAAATGCTTTCTGGGCAAGAAGTATATGGCAGCCGGTTTTGCTTTCTACATTCTTAAGAATCTCAAGATTATGAATAAGTTTGTTTTCATCTATAACATATGATGGTGTTTTTATATCTTTAAATACTTCTATATTCAATTCGTTTCTCCTGGAATTTATATTTTAAGCTACTTAACTAATACCGGATTCTCATCAACAACCCATGGAAGTCCCCATCTGTTAAGTGCCTCCATATATGGATCCGGATCAAACTCCTCTACATTATATACACCCGGCTTATTCCACCTGCCAGTAACAACCATCATGGCTCCTATCATGGCTGGAACACCTGTTGTATATGATATAGCCTGTGATTCCACTTCCCTGTAACATTCCTGATGATCACATACGTTGTATATATAGATTTTCTTTTCCTTTCCATCCTTTTTACCAGTGAATATACATCCAATATTAGTCTTTCCGACTGTTCTTTCCCCAAGACTGGCAGGATCAGGAAGAAGCTCCTTTAATAGCTGTATAGGTACAACTTCCACATCCCCTACTCTTACAGGATCTGTTCTTAACATGCCTACATTTTCAAGGCATTTCATATGTGTAAGATAGCTCTGTCCAAATGTCATAAAGAATCTTATTCTTTTAACACCAGGTATATTCTTTGCAAGGGATTCTATCTCTTCATGATGAAGAAGATACATATCTTTCATACCAACCTCTGGAAAATCGTATTCTCTCTTGATAGACATAGCCGGCACTTCTACCCAGTGTCCATTCTCCCAGTATGAACCTGGAGCCGATACTTCTCTTAAGTTAATCTCTGGATTAAAGTTAGTTGCAAATGGATATCCGTGGTCACCGCCATTACAGTCAAGTATATCTATAGTTTCTATCTCATCAAAGTAGTGCTTAAGTGCATACGCACTGAATACACTTGTAACACCCGGATCGAAACCTGTACCAAGAAGTGCCATTATACCGGCATCTTCAAACTTTTTTCTGTAATTCCACTGCCATGAATAGTCAAAATAAGCAGAAAAACCTTCTTCCCTACATCTTTTTTCATATATAGCTCTCCACTCTTTGTCTTCTGTATCCTCCGCCTCATAATTCGCTGTATCTATATAATTCACACCAGTTTTAAGACATGCATCCATAATAGTAAGATCCTGATATGGAAGTGCAAGGTTAAGAACTGCTTCCGGCTTATATTCCTCTATAAGTTTAACAAGTTCATCTACATTATCTGCATCAACCTGTGCTGTTGTTATAACAGTGCTTGTTTTATTTTCAAGCTTATCCTTAAGTGCATCACATTTGCTCTTAGTCCTGCTTGCTATACATATCTCTGTAAATACATCACTGTTCTGACAACACTTATGTATAGCCACACCAGCTACACCACCACATCCAATTATTAATAATCTGCTCATAATCTTTATCCTCCTGATATTCTATCAAACCTATTTTATATATTTATCATCATATTCCATTTTACTAACCTTTTAGCGTTCCTCTTCCTCAAGCATATCTTCAACATACTTTGGAAGCATAAATGCGCCTCTATGCAGGTTAGTTGTATAATATTTTGTCTTTATTCCTAGGCTTTTCCACTCATCCGGCCTAAAGTCAAGTAAGGGATGATATTTCTTTGATGCAAAGCCAAAAAGCCAGTAACCTGATGAACAGGTAGGGATATGCGCCTGATATACACGGCTTACCGGGAAAGCCTGATATGCTTTTCTGTGCATTTTAACACACTCATCTTTATCCTCTGAATAAAATGGGCTTCCATGCTGGTATACCATAATGCCATCTTCTTTAAGCGCCTTATAACAGCTTCCATAAAATTCTTTGGTAAACAATCCTTCTGTATATCCAAAAGGATCTGTTGCATCATTGATTATAAGATCATATTCATCTGTCTTGCTTCGCAGGAAGCGAAGACCATCCTGTATGTATACGTTGACTCTCTTGTCATCAAGTCCACATGTAAGCTCTGGAAAATACTCGCGGCATACCTCTGCCAATATTTCATCAGGCTCAACTACATCTATTCTTTCTATAGTCTTATAGTTAATGAGCTCTTTTGCTACACCGCCATCTGCGCCACCGATTATAAGAACCTTCTTAACAGCCGGATGAACAGCCATAGGCACATGTGTAACCATCTCATCATATATAAACTCATCCTTTTCAGAAAACAGAATCTCTCCATCGAGTGCCAGAAACTTTCCAAACTCATCTGATACAAGCACATCTATTCTCTGACAATCACTTTCCACTGAACACAGCTGTCTCTCTATTCTCATTGACAGCTTGACATTCGTTGTGTGCAGCTCTGAAAACCACATTTCCATAATAGTCCTCTTTTCTGTGCACTTTTTGCACATACTTTCTAATAATTACTTTTCTAACAATTACTTTTTATGATATCAGGGTTAAAATGCGTTTTTAAGCACCATCAGGTTATTCACCATCGGATCCTCTGTACCCTGCATAGAACATCCCTTTTCTTTAACATATAATATATATTCTATAATCTCCTCTGTTATCATCTCACCTGGTGCAAGAATAGGTATTCCTGGCGGATAACACATAACAAATTCACCTGATATTCTTCCCTTTGTTTCCTTTATTGGAAGAGATTCTTTGTCTGCATAGAAAGCCTCCTGAGGCGACTTTGCTACAAGCGGACTTATGAATTCCCCACTTAACATGCCAGTCTTATCTTTCTTATAGATTCTTGCTATATCCGCAAGCGCCCCTACAAGTCTCTCAATATCCTGAAGCCTGTCGCCTATGGAAATATACGCAAGTATGTTACTTACATCACCAAACTCAATCTGGATATCATACTCATCCCTCAGCAGATCATATACTTCTATTCCGGCAAGTCCAAGACCAAGTGTATGCACTGACAGCTTAGTCACATCATAATCATATACACTTGTACCATTAACCAGTTCCTTGCCATATGCATAATATCCACCTATATCATTAATCTCTTTTCTGGCATATTCAGCCATTTCAATGACCTTGGTAAAAGACTCCCTGCCTCTTAAAGCAAGGTTACGTCTTGATATATCAAGACTTGCAAGTAAAAGATATGATCCACTCGTTGTCTGTGTAAGATTGATTATCTGTCTTACATAGTCCGCATTTACACTTTTATTAGTAAGAAGTATTGAACTTTGTGTAAGTGAACCTCCCGACTTATGCATAGATACTGCTGCCATATCAGCACCTGCCTTAATAGCCGGTACAGGAAGTTCAGGCTGGAAGTAAAGATGTGTACCGTGTGCTTCATCTGCAAGCACCTTCATGCCATGCCCGTGTGCCAGACTTACTATCGAACGTATATCTGAACATATACCATAATATGTAGGATTATTCACAAGCACTGCAACCGCATCAGGATTATCCTCTATAGCTTTCTTTACAGAATCAAGATTCATTCCCAACGATATTCCTAACTCAGAGTTTACTTCAGGATTAACATATACTGGAATTGCACCACATAGTACAAGTGCATTGATAGCACTCTTATGGACATTCCTTGGAAGTATTATCTTATCTCCCCTCTTGCAGTTGGAAAGTATCATAGCCTGAACTGCCGATGTAGTACCTCCTACCATAAGAAAAGCATTCTCTGCACCAAAAGCCTTAGCGGCAAGCTCTTCTGCATCACGGATAACTGACACAGGATGGCACAGGTTATCAAGAGGTTTCATGGAATTAACATCTATTCCTACGCACTTTTCTCCGAGCAGATTAACAAGTTCAGGATTACCTCTCCCTCTCTTATGCCCCGGAACATCAAACGGAACAACTCTCTGTCTTCTCAATCTCTCCAATGCCTCATATATCGGAGCTCTTGTCTGGTCATCTAACATTCTTTTATCTCCATTCCCATATATAATGATGTGCTTCAGGGGTCTGAATACATTGCCCCTGACTGATTAGATTATATATCCTTTATAATCTGTGAACTTATGCTGTTACTTACAAAACTGATTATATTTATGTTTAACCACACAAAAACTAACTCTGCTTAATTTAATCACACAAAAAAGAGACAGCCATGCTTTACACACAACCATCTCTTTATAGTCTTATCATAATTCTAATCTGGTTTAAATATACTTCCATGCAATGTATGCAAAACTATGCACTTAACCAGAATAATACCAATTATTTAAGGAAATCAGCGAATATACACATAGATAGTTATAGCTATACTTAAACCATACATAGTACATATAACTTAGCATCTATGACATACAAATATGCGTCACTCTTTATTGACCGTTTCACAAGATGATGTGCTTGGCACAGATTATAAAGTAATCAACTTATAAACAGGGCTTAATGCCCAATCAATAACAATAATGTGGGTTTACCACACCGGCAACCGACCCGCCTGTCCGTTAGGCTTAACTTATGCTTAATGTAATATGGATACATTAAAAATATAAGTGGTCATATTTGTATGAAATCATATATCATAATTATATATTTACTGACTCACACGAACAAATTGTATCATATATTAAAAGTATATGTCAATCATTATCTGATAATCTTACATAACATTACATGATACTTACTTAATTATCACTTGTTCTATCCTGTTTTAAAGAATCCCTACAGCCTTTTTAGCCAGCCTGTCTGCTTCTTCATTGCCTTTGACACCAGAATGTCCTTTTACCTTGACAAAATTCACAACTATCTTATTTTTAACAGACTGCATATAGTCATAATATGCTATGGTACCTTTCTTGTTTCTTTTCCATTCACCAAGTGCCCATGCCCTTATGCCCATATAATCAAAATACACATCAACGCTTTCTATGCCAAGCTCTATGGCTTTCTTTACTGCTGCCATGCTTCCAAGTATCTCACCGGCAACATTTCTCATGGATGCCATATCTTTATCATCACCCGAACCGCTAAGAATATACTTATCTCCATTATGCATAAGAAAACCTCCAAAGCCATACACGCCTGTCGATGCATTAAACGAACCATCGACATATGCATAACTTTCGCTTTCCTCTGTCACATCATTAACTGCCCCCATATAAGCAAGTGCTTCTTCCTGCGTTGTAAAGCTCTTATATTCTGCCCCTTCACACTTAAACACCTGACTCTTGCATGCATCCCATGTTCTGTATATTCCCGGCTTGCGCCCTTTTCTTACTGCATAATATTTTGATGCCATTATAATAAATAACCTTTCTAATCTAGTAAACTCTTATAACACCAGCAATATTCTTAACTGCTGACAAGCCCTTAAATACAGCCATAGCATCATTAAAATGCTTTTCCTTAACTTCATCTGTAATAATAACAAGCTCAGCAACGCCATCCTTACTGCTCTTCTGTACAACCTGAGCTATACTTACGCCACTGTTTCCAAGCACACTTGCTATAGTAGCAAGTACACCTGACTTATCTGCAACTTCAAGTCTTAAGAAGAACTTACTGCTTGTATCAGCTATATTCTTCACATTAAGGTGCTTATAACAGCAGCAGCCTATCTTTCCACATGAATCATGTACTATATTTCTGCATACATCTATAATATCACCGACAACAGCACTTGCTGTTGGCATCTGTCCTGCACCACGTCCCATGAACATAGCATCATCCATGGCAAGGCCATGTACAAAGACAGCATTAAAAGCATCATTAACTGTAGCAAGCGGATGATTCGATGGTATGAGCATAGGATGTACCTTTACCTCTATTCCATCATCTGTATTCTTCGCTACACCAAGAAGCTTGATAACATATCCGAATTCCTTCGCATACTTTATATCATCTGCTGATATTTTCGTAATACCTTCTGTATATACATCTGCAAATGTTACTCTTGAATTGAATGCTATCGATGCCATAATAGCTATTTTCCTGCCGGCATCATAACCTTCCACATCAGCAGTAGGGTCAGCTTCTGCATAACCAAGCTCTGTTGCCTTTAAAAGAGCCTCTTCATAATCCATGCCACTCTCTGTCATCTTTGTAAGAATATAGTTAGTAGTACCATTGACAATACCCATAATCTCAGTAATATGATTGCCTGCCATACTCTGCTTTAATGGTCTTATAATAGGAATAGCACCTGCTACGGCAGCCTCAAACTGAAGATCTGCACCTGCTTCATTGGCTGCATTGCCTACCTCTTCCCCATATTCTGCTATAAGATCCTTATTAGCTGTAACTACCTGCTTTCCTGCCTTGAGTGCATCAAGTACATAATCCTTTGCCGGATGAATTCCACCCATAAGTTCAACTATTATGCTTATCTGCTCATCTGTGATAATATCTACCCAGTCATCTGTAAGAAGTTCTTCTGGGATACCATCTCTTTTCTTATTCATATTTCTTACAAGAATCTTCTTGATAACGAGCTTTGCACCTGTTTTATGCTTTATTTCTTCGCTCATAGCCTCACACAGCTTATAAGTTCCCATACCTACAGTTCCTGCACCAAGTATTGCAGCATATATTACCTTTTCTGACATGCTTATTCTCCCTTACTATTGTTTGTACTTATCTATCGTATTTATCTTTTGTTATTATAATTATACTAACTTTATACTTTCTCATATTCTGTTAGTGTCTGGCTTCACTTTATATTATTATATTAATCATTACATATCTTTTAATTTCTTTACGAATACAGATATTCTTATAATAGATATTAAATCTGCGGCTCCCTCAACCATAAGAACTATTCCTATGAATATCATAAGCGCTACTGATGAACCGAATGGATTAAGCAAAGCTATTATACCCATAACAACCATGAATGCAGCTACAACTGCCTCTAGCCACCATTTATCAGCTTCCATATGATAAAACTCTATTCCATACTGTAGCTTAAGTATTCCGTCAATAATAATAACTATTGCAAGTATTGTTCCGAAAAACATAGCTATGACCTCTGGTTTCATAACAAAGAATAATCCGAATGCTAACAACGAAATACCCTGAACTAAACCGAATGAACCGAATATCTCTTCTTTAGCCATAGTAAAATATGTTATAAGTCTGAAAACACCCCATACACACAGGGCAACTCCAACAGCCTTACATATAACAATCTGCGAAATCTCCGGGAAAATCACTAGAAAAAGTCCCAAAACAAACAATACGATAGAAATAATAATAAGTTCAATTTTAATACCCTTAATCTTCTTAATCATAATACCTCCTTGTTTTTACAAAGTAAAAATCCGAGCTCCTTTGCGAGGAGAGGTATTTACCTCCTTGTTTTTACGAAGTAAAAATCCGAGTTCCTTTGCGAGGAGAGGTATTTACCTCCTTGTTTTTACAAAGTAAAAATCATTCAATTATTATATAGTATACCATAAAAACAAAGAAACTGTCGAACTATTTTACTGTTCTGCCTATATATTGCAGAACATCCATAGCCGACAGCTTCTTTTTGTCTCATATAATCTGTGTTTTATTGGTTATAATTGTCTTACTTTATCAAACTCTCATATATAAGAAACAACTATATGTTTCTTTAACTTTACTTAACTTCTAACGATTATAATCAATTCATCATAAGTTAATATAACTCATATAAGATTAACTCTTTCACATACATAAATCTTATACAAGAATAATCTCCTGATTACCATGTTTCTAATATTAAGCTCTGTCCATAGCCTGTTCGAAATCCTTAGTTCCTGCAAATATCTCGTTCTTATAAGGATTCTTCTTCTGTTCAACTGCTCTCTTAATGATAACTGAGATGCAGATAACATTAGCTACTACTGCAAGTATAGCCATAACACCCTGTGCTACTGGATATGCGCCTGCTGCATTCATCTGCTCTAATGTATAGTGTGAAAGTTCCATACCTGTTGTTGCTCCTGTGTACTTATAAAGTACTGGAAGTGTAGCAAATATACCATCCACCTGGAAGAGTGGGAACACCTGGGCAAACATACACCATGTTGCAAGTGTGTTGGCACGGTTCTGAATCCATCCACCCTTGTTCCATAAAGCATTGGCAAATGTAGGTGCAAGAAGTAATGCAACACCACAATACCATGTATGAGTAGGAAGGTTGTTGTATGTATATGTAAAGTTCCATATATCATATGCAACGATGAACCATATAGTCATATCTGGCCATAACATATCATCCTTCTTCTTAGAAGAATAGATACCCCACCATCCTGTCATACAGAAAATGTTGATAATACCTGCAATACCATTAAGCCAGTTCCACCAGCCACCATATAGCCATACACCTTCGTTAGAGAACCACCATCCTCCATCGATTCCACCTTTGATAGCAGATTCGAAGTCGCTGCATACAGCAATAAGGATATTAATAGCAACGATTAAGAATGGGAATACCTTAAACCACTCTGTCTTACCTATGCTCCACTTATACTTAAGCATCATAAAGCCGATACAGCCTGCTGTTGCAGCATAAAGTTTAGCATAATGGAACCATCCATTCATATACTGATATGTCTGGTTGTTAAGTGCCCATGAAGCACCATTCGCAGCACCTATCTGGATAGCTACGAAATAAACTGTCAAAGCAATTGGGATAAATACAAAGAATAATAATCCACCAAACTTTGAACGTCTTGCAAGTTCGTTACATATAACAAGACCTGCGAATACAAGCACCCATCCTATAAGCTTATAGATAGTGCCATCTCCGTAAAGTTGAAATAACATATTAAAACGCCTCCGATCAATCCACTGATTATATGTTGTGTTAATTTTATAACAAATTTCGACAATTTACAACCTTTTTATTAATTTTTTTAACTTTATATAAACATTTTCATCAAAATTATTAACACAATAATAAACAATTATAAACAAAGCCGTTTTGATAATGTCCGACTCACAATTATTATGGCTGTATATCCTTTACAATCTTTGCATACATATCCTCTACTATTGCTCTTATATCCATACCTTCCTGCTCAATGACCATATCTGCATACTTTTCATACAGTCTTTTTCTATCAGTAAATATCTCCTCTATAGTTGTCTTACCGTTAGATACAACTCCACGCTCTTTAAGACTTCCAAGTCTTGATTCAAGCTCTTTTTCAGACACCTTAAGATATATAACAGTTCCTATATTCTTAAAATGCTCCATAGCTTCTTTTCCGTATACTGCACTTCCACCAGTTGCTATAATCGTATGCTCTGGTGATATATGGCAGTTAACATCATTCTCTATCTGTATAAAACCGGCATCACCATGCTTGTCTATAAGTTCTTCAAGCGTACATCCGTAGGTATCCTGTATGACTATATCTGAATCTATGAATGAGTAACCAAGTTTTTTGGCAAGCACAACTCCCAATGTGCTTTTTCCACTTCCCGGCATTCCTATAAGAATAATATTCTTTTTTCTTCCTTCACATGTTATTTCCGTATTATTGTCTTCTGTATTATTTTTTAAAACATTTTCTACATTTTTATTATTAACTATATTCTCTTTTTCTACATCAATAATATTAATGTTATTCATATTATCCATATCTACTTTCCTGACACCGGTAATTTTATTACTTGTTATCTATGATACCCTGAAGCTTAGACATCTCTTTCATCGCTGCTTCCAGCAGGTTGTTAATATTCTTTGTACCATTGATAGTCTTGTTGCTTAATTCCTGTGTATTCTCTGTATTAGCAAGAAGCTCTTCACTAAATGCACTAAGACTTTCTATATGCTGTGTAATCTCATCATTACTTGTTGTTATGTTATCCATATACTGATATTCGTTATCCACTTTGGTCTTGATATCATCTATATCTTCTTTGATTGTATCGAAAGATTTCTTTGATTTATCTACAAGCTCAAGCTGTGTTTCATTAGCCTTAAGAAGATTACCAACACTGTTGCCAGCATTTTCGGCCTGCATGGAAAGTGCACCTATGATGTCAGCTATATCTTCTGTTGACTTCTGTGTTTCTTCTGCAAGCTTTTTTATCTGGTCAGCTAAACTGCAAAGCCTGCACCTGCTTCACCAGCTCTTGCTGCTTCTATGCTCGCATTAAGTGCAAGAAGTGCTGTCTGCCTTGTTATTCCGTTAATCATCTCAAGTATAGACTTGGCTTCCTCTGACTTGGTCGAAAGCTCTTCCATACTCTTACTTACTTCGCTGCCTATATTCTTACTCTCATTAGAAACGTCAGCAAGTTTTTCCATATTCTTATTACCATCATCTGTTGTTGAAGATGTAACCTCAAACTGTTTCTTAATGTCTTCTATAAGCTGTCTTGCATCTGTTGTAAGCTTACCTATGCTTTCCGTCATCTCAAGCTGGTTCTGTACAGTTGAGGCAAGCTCGTTAGCACCTGAAACCATCTGTGAAACAGCTAACTGGCTGCTCTCACCCTGTGATGCCATATTCTTTGATTCTTCAGTTATCTGTGATATCTCACTTTGAAGATTATCATTGGCGCTTATTATCTTCTCAATCATCGCATCTGATTTCTTCTTTTCTGCTTCTATCGACTTAAGCTTGTAATCAGATATGTGCTGTAATGCCTCTGTTGTTATATAAGAAAATGCAACTATAAGTGCCATAACTGCAACCTGTATCTCGTAATTTACAATATCTGCACTTGTAATTCCAACAGAAATATACTGTATGATTATATATACAATATTAATAAAAGCACTTGCTATTCCTACCTTCAGCGTATACATTTTATCTGCAAACACTGATATAGCTATAATCATAGGTATAGCATATGTAAAAGCCAGTATACTTACAGATGTCCACAAAACAAAAGCATATAATATGCCATATCCTAATGCTGTTATACTTCTTACAAGCTTAGCCTCAGGATTCTTCTTATACACGAGTGAAGCTGCTATAACTGGTATTATAAGTATCGCTGAAAATACCGCAACATACAACGCCGTCCTGTTTCCCTTAACAACTTCCACAATATAAGCTATAAAAAGTACTACCGAAATAATCCTGTAGCATAGAAGCAATTTCTTATTCATATAAGCTCTTTCGTTAAATTCTATATCTTTTTTAGTCGATATATCTGACATATGTGCGTACCTCCTGATTTACAATGCAAAACTTTTATATAAAGCAAAAGCCGTATCTGCTGGGTATCATTTTAACAGATACGGTTTCGTTATACAATATCAAATTGTATACAATCTCAATGGATTTTTACTTCATTTATACGTATTGATAAATACATTTTATATTAAAACAATATCTTACTTGTCAGCAGGTATGACATATATCCATATAAGCGAGCTGATAAGCAACATAAGTGGATAGAACAGGACTGGTATTATCTGAAATGCGGATGTAGCATAACCAAGTTCGTTTGCTGCAGATATGGCCACAAGCATCTGCGCTCCATAAGGTATTACCCCCTGGAATATGCAAGAAAATGTATCAAGGAGTGAAGCCGTTTTTCTGTTAGATATTCCATATGTCTTTGCCATCTCCTTAGCTATCGGATTCGCCATAACTATAGCTACCGTATTGTTAGCTGTTGCTATATCCATGGTTCCAACTAAAAGACCAACTCCAAGCTGTCCGCCTCTCTTTCCCTTAAATGTTTTCTTAATCCATTCAAGCAGTGCTGTAAAGCCACCATATTCCCTTATAAGGGCACACAGTGCAGAAACAAGTATAGCCACCATGCTTGTTTCAAACATGCCTGAAACTCCTGAACCTATATTGCCAATAAGTGCATATACGCCAATATGACCACTTGCAAGAACAATAACTATTCCCGAAAGTATTCCTGTTAACAATACAAGAAATACATTAACCCCTGCTATACCTCCGATAAGCACAAACACATAAGGTATAATCTGTATGAGATTATAATCATGAGTCACACCGCCGGCTATATCTGTCCTGAAGGACAACATAAGAATAATAATAAGTGTTGCTGCTGCCGCTGGAAATGCTATCCAGAAATTCTCCTTAAACTTGTCCTTCATGGCACATCCCTGTCCGTTACATGCCGCTATAGTCGTATCTGAGATAAAAGACAGATTATCGCCAAACATGGCACCACCCATAACCGATGCTATACATAGCTGTACAGAAAAACCCGAAGCCTCTGATACAGCAACCGCTATAGGAACAATAAGTGTTATCGTTCCAACTGATGTTCCCATCGCCGTTGAAACAAAGCAGGCTACTATAAAAAGCACTGCAACCGAGAACCTTGCAGGAATTATATCAAGCATGAAATAAGCTACGCTCTCTGCACTGCTCCTTCCAGCAACACCTACGAACACGCCCGCCGTAAGGAATATAAGAATCATAGTTATAATGTTCTTATCAGCAAGTCCTCCCGCCATTATCTCTAACTTTTCATCAAATGATACACTTCTGTTCTGTAGGCATGCCACCAGAATAGCCACAAGAAATGCTGCTATGATAGGTATATTATAGAATCCCATAGGAATCTTCATAACATATTCAAACATAACTCCAAGTCCAAGATATAATATTAAAAAAACAAGTATGGGCAGTAATGCTGCCGCATTAGATTTCTTCACAAAACACCTCCACATTTTATAACAAATCAAGTTGGAAGCAGACTTTTATCTGCTCCCAACCTTAATATCAAATATACATTCTGATATAAGCATATAGATATATAGTATAATATAATAAGGTGTATGTGTCAAAAATCATTATATGTAATAATATGATGTACGTGTCTAAAGAGTAAAATATAATATTGTATGTTTAATTACATGTTATGTTTTTTCGACAAAATAAACTATATTTTACATATTTAAACAAAGTAACATATAGAAAAAATATAGAAAAACATATGAAAATGTAGAAATTTATTGTTATATAATGTATAATATTACATGTAAAAACTGTTTAAACTATGTAAGATTACTATTTTACTAATCTATTTTTAAAGATATACCAATCGGACCAGAATGGAGAATTAAATTATATGATTACAAGACGTTTAATGAGAACAAGACAATTAAAACCAGGTATGAAGATTGACCAGGCAATTGTAGACAGAGCAGGACGTAATCTGGTTCATAAAGGTTCTATTCTTGATAATTATGTTATTGACTCACTCCTTAAGATGGGAGTTATGATGGTATATATCCAGACAGGTGAAGAATCTGATGAAGATATAGAAAAAAGTATATCACCTGAAGCGAAGAAACAGATTGAGCGTCTTCACACCGATGATAAATCAAAGGTTGAGCTTTCAGACAGTGTTAAAACAAGAGTAGCTGAAGGAATTCAGTATATATATGCTAATGCTGAATCTGAACAGCTTGCTGATACTACCAACAATATAGCTTCAAGCCTGATGGATGCAATCAATGACAACGATGCAATAGCGGTAGATATAAGTGCACTTAAAACAAGTGATGAATATACCTTTAAACATAGCGTTGATGTTGCAACCATGTCAATGATACTCGCCAAGCAGCAGGGTTTAGCACAGAAACAGATATATGAGATAGGTGTCGCAGGACTTCTTCATGACATAGGTAAAACCAAGATTCCTTCCAATATACTCAACAAACCTGCAAGGCTTACTGATGAGGAATTCGCCGTCATGAAACAGCATCCTGTATTCGGATACCGCATGATAAAAGATAAGAAAGATTTCAGTAACGATGTATGTATGGCTGTATTGCAACACCATGAAAAGATGAACAGCAAAGGATATCCTGTTGGTTTTCCAAGTGATAAGATAACACAGTATTCAAGAATATTAACTGTCGCCGATATATATGATGCCCTTGTTACAGAAAGACCTTACAAGTCAGCATTTTCACAACGTGATGCCGTTGAGATGATTATGTCCATGACCGAAGAACTTGATATTAAAGCCATGAAAAGCTTCCTTGAAAGTATAATTCTATATCCTGTTGATTCTATTGTCGAACTAAGCAATGGTGAGAAGGCCAAGGTCGTTAAGAACAATGAGCACTACATACTACGTCCAACTGTAGTTGGTATCAAGTCGGGAAAGGTATACAATCTTAGTGATGATATAAAATGCGCTAATATAGTTATTAAGTAATGTTCTTTTGCTAAGCAGCACACTTAATACGCTGTTATTACGCCTCAACAATATTTATCATATAATATTTATGATATAACATTTATCATTTGTATGGAATTCTTAACTATATAAACTATATAAAAAATGGTCTTAGACACATATGTCTAAGACCGTTTTTATTTATTCATCGCCCATCTTTGCAAGCTTTGCTGCCTGATCAGCTGCAATACATGCATCTATTATTTCCTGTATATCACCATTCATAATCTTATCAAGCTTATAAAGAGTAAGACCTATTCTGTGGTCTGTAACTCTTCCCTGTGGGAAGTTATAAGTTCTGATCTTTTCTGCTCGGTCACCAGTACCTATCTGGCTTCTTCTTGCATCAGCTTCTGCATCATGAGCCTTCTGTGTTTCAAGATCATATAATTTAGCTCTTAAGAGTGCAAATGCTTTTTCCTTATTCTGTATCTGTGACTTTTCTGTCTGTGAGTAGATAACTATTCCTGTAGGATAGTGTGTAAGACGTACAGCTGAATCAGTTGTATTGACACACTGACCACCATTACCTGATGCACGCATAACATCTATACGGATATCTTTCTCATCTATCTTTATATCTACTTCCTCTGCTTCCGGCATAACCGCAACAGAAGCCGTTGATGTCTGTATTCTTCCGTTTGACTCTGTTACAGGAACTC
>ERZ808240.557-NODE-557-length-48213-cov-6.663919_pt1 | contig 48213 bp, 30 predicted proteins | sample MGYA00521084_ERZ808240 | MGnify/ENA primary metagenome ERZ808240 (study PRJEB31516, sample SAMN03275571) | gut metagenome | biome: mammalia-associated habitat; material: feces | host: Papio cynocephalus | place: Kenya | collected 2012-08-06 ...
CTTTAGCCCATGTTTGCCATGTACCGCTTATGTTCATTGGGCGCATGGTAGTTATGCCATTTGTGCGGTTGTAAAACCGCGCATAACTAACGCTGTTTTCCCATTCGGAATAACCAAAGTTGAGCTTGGCAAAGCGCATGTAATCGCTTCGTTCTTGGTACTGATAGTTAGCTTCCACTCGGTATCGGTTTGTCGGTTTTAGTAGCGGATTGCCTTCGTTTCGGAATAGTGGATTGCTTGTGTCAGTCACATCAAGTAAATAGGTAAGTTCCGGAAGTTCTTTTCTTATGCTGCCACGTAAATTGATATTTTGTTTTCCTTTAGACCAACTTAAGGATACCGTAGGATTGTTTATGAAGTTATTGCTTGTTTTTTTCTCTTGCGTTTTGTTAGCACGTAAATCTCTGATGCGACGAAAATAAACGTTGTATTCTCCAAAAAAATCTATACCAAAGTTTTTGTATGCCACAGATAGGTTTTGTTCAAAATCAATAGAGCGTTCCATACGTGTGGTATGGTAAGAATTAGCTTCGTCTATCATCCATGAGATTTCAGTCGCAGATGGTGCAAGCCAGTCATCTTCGCTTCTATGCAAATCTTGATGTCCTGAGTTTAACTCTTGTTTATATTCCAAATGGCTACAGGTATAGAATCTAAATGATTTTTTGTATATGTTCTTGCTATGTGATGCATTGGCATAATACTTATAATTAAATGTTGGCAAACCGTAATTTCTTTGTTCTATGAGATTGCTACCTCCTTGTTGCCTATAGAGCAGTCTGTCTTGTTGACTATTGGTGTTGTTATATTTGTTAAAACTAAAGTCGGCATTAAAACTATAGTCATGATTTCTGTTAGTCAGCAACCACCTACATAAGCTTAAAGATGCAGCCCATTTTTCCTCATGTACATTTCCCCACAGACTACGCATGTAAAGTGTATCAAGGTCGTTTTGCATTTGCGTCTGTTGATTGATACTATAATTCCTACTCTTATTTTTTGTGTAATCGTAGCTTGCTTCTAATTGATGAAGTGCGAATCCTCTATGGCAATTTTTTTTAAAATATGCGTTCCATTTTAGATTGGTCGAATAGCTATTGTTTATATTATTCGTTTGGTAAGAGGTATGGCTATTATTATAGAATGTCTCCCCGATATTTTTATTTTCAAAAAGTGATGTCTCTCTCTTGGCAGTCAATGAGGTTTTGAAGTAAAAGGGAGTATCTTTAGGGGCTAAAGAGAAGTTAAAACCTGCTATATAGTTTTTCCTTTCCCCATCGGATATTTCAGCTTTGCTCCATTCGCCTTTGCTGCCTGGGGATGCATCGTCATTAACATTATTGACTGCTGCATAAAAGCCCAAGGAAGAGTGATTGGTGTAGCGGAGAGCAAAAAGTCGCCCCAACCATTTAGCATCGAGAGGAGATTTCAGTGTGCTACCACCACCTGCTTCGTAATTGCTTATCCATCCTTGTGCATATTCGCGTTTCAAGGCTACGTCCATCACCAATGGGTCCTTTTGCTTTTCTTCTTCCGAAAGTGGATTGCTGTCATTGCGATATTTTCTTTTGTCCGAATAGCGATAAATTTTTATTTTGTTCACGGTGTATGCTGGTAAATTGCGTAGAGCTATTTTAGGGTCTCCATCAAAGAAATCACGTCCATTTACAAGCAGATTTTTAACGTATTCGCCATTTACAGTAATTCTGCCGTTATCATTAAGTTTTACCCCAGGAAGAGCGCGTATCAGATTGTCGAGCATTGAACCCTCGTGCATGCGAAATGCCGCCGCATTATATTCAATGGTGTCGCCTTTCATTACCATCAAAATGCGTGAGGCTGTAACAGATGCTTCGCCCAAATTCTTTTCTTGTTCTTGCCATAGGTAGATGCCTTTCGTAGCTTTTACTTTGGTTACTGATTTGCTCTTAGGCAATGTCCATGCCAAGTATTGAGTTTCGTATCCCTTGCACTGAGCACGTAATACAATTTTTTCTCTACGAGGTATGTATCCTTGAAATCCCACACAGGTCAATTTATCATCATAAAGCATGTATCGTCTTTGCAAGGAGTCTACCAACAAGGTCGTGCTATCTGCTTCCATTACAGAAACATGAGCCTTCTCTAGCACTTTTTCTGTATATCCATCTACTACTTTGATTTGATGTATGTATATTTCATCTTTTTGCGCTAGAACATTTAAGGGTAATAATAGAAGGATTAAAAAACTGTATAGCCTATGTGAAAATGCGATTTTCATATTAGCAAGGTATTAGAAGAAAAGAATGTTGATTAAATTTAGGAAGAATAGGCGTAGTGTGTTCCCTTGAGCATGGTTTTGGGGATTTTAAGTCTTTTCATGTTTTTAAAGAGTAAAAATTAGTAAATAAAGGTTCTTACAGATAATGGCATGCCTATTCTCCTTTATGGAAACCAATATCAATGATAACCTTTTCGTTTGTCATTTTTATGGTTTAGATTTTTTAAAAAGGTAAAAACGTTTTGTATGTTTGGTGCAAATATAAGACTATATATTGATATTTAGCGTATTCATAAATAAAAATCCCCCCCCCAAAAAAAAAAGTGAAAATGTTGTGTATATTAAAAATATAGAATATATTTGCCGTGTAATAATCTATTATTCAACTAATGCCAGACTTTGTTTGATTGATAAGTCTTTTCATTAACCTAAACCTATATATCTAATGCCTGCAACTCTAAGTATTTTTTCAAGATTTATAGAAGCCTTGAGTGTTCCTCATACGTCAAACTATACAGAGGAAATATATCAAGAAAACCCGTACAAGCATACGTTGTATGGCTTGTCAATCTTGCTTAAAAAATATAAGGTAGACAATTTTGCTATAAGGGTGGACGATAAGCATGAGTTAATGAAAGGTGGGGTCCCTTTTATAGCTGAAGTTTCTGATGATTTGGTTATTGTTACATCAATCAATAAAGCCCAAGTAAAGTATGATTGGTATGGTGAGATTGTAACAAAATCTTTGGACGAGTTTTTGCACATTTGGACAGGAGTGGTTTTATTCGCTTCGCCTAATGAAGCATCTCAAGAACCAAATTATGAAGAACATCGTAAACTACAGAACGTGCAAAAAGGTATGCGCTATGCCTTTTTGTTTTCAGTTGTAGTTTTGTTAGTATATGGTGGATATAGTAATGGTGTATTAGATAGCTATATATGTATCCCTCAAATACTACTGAACATCATTGGGGTATATTTATCTTATTTATTATTGTTGAAGCAGTTGCACATACAAAGCAATACTGCTGATCGAATATGCAATATAAGGAAAAAAAGCAGTTGTAATGATGTGCTTGAAACAAGTGCAGCCAAAACAATTGGTGGAATAGGATGGAGTGAGGTTGGTTTTGCTTATTTTTTTACAAACTTATGCATCTTATGTCTCCATCCTCAATGGATTAGTTATTTAGAGATAGTGAGTTTTTGCTCGTTGGGATATGTTGCATGGAGCATTTGGTATCAGCGAATCAAAGCGCATGCTTGGTGTATGTTGTGCTTGATGGTTCAATTGGTATTTGTGCTACAAGTTGCTTGCTTTATATCAGTTAACTCTCACGAAAGGCCAATAAATTATATCAATATACCATTGGACGTATTGTCTATATTAGGGTGTTATATAATTATTCTATTCGTATTGAATTTCATGATTTCTTCAGTATCTGCGACAAAAAAAGAGTTGCAATTGAAGTATAATTACAATAGTTTGTTAGCTCAAGAAAAGGTATTTAACGCATTACAGGAGGAACAGGATACCTATCTCATAGACAATGCATCCCATATAGTTTTTGGTGCGAAGCATGCTGATTTTGTAATAACTATATTTAGCAATCCGTATTGTAACCCATGTGCAAATATGCATAAACGCTTGAATGAACTTGTTGATAGCGATTGCTGCATACAATATGTTTTTACGTCTTTCAATGACAAATTAAGCATTATAAACAAATATTTCATTGCTGCATATCAAACTCTTGGAGCAGAGCGGACTTGGAAAATTCTAACAGAATGGTATGAGCGAGGAAAAGGTCGTGGAGAAGCATTCTTCAAGGAAATGAAACTAACAACTGATACAAAAGCAGTTACTGAAGAGTTTGAGTTGCATGAGATGTGGCGCCAATATACCAAGTTTAATGCTACTCCAACAATACTTGTCAATGGCAAAAAGCTTGCGCAACCATATCAAGTAGAAAATTTGAAGTATTTTATAGAGGATTAAAGAGTATTACCTTATAACCTGTTATATCATGATTAAACAACCTATTACCGTATATGCACCAAACCTTGTGCAAAGACCAGAGCGAAAGACTTCGATTATGGAGCAATTCCGTGATCGAAGTGAGTTCGAGCTACATGTAGTTTCTGCATTAGAAACGAAACAACCAACGTGGGGGCTTTGGCAGACTTTCTACAAAATAGTAGAGCAAGAGAGCAAGAAGAATAGTGAGTTTTTTATCTTTTGTGAAGATGACCATGTATTTACCGAATCGTATTCAAAAGATCGTTTGCTTCAAAGCATTGAACAAGCAGAAGCAATGAAGGCGGATATTCTGTCTGGGGGTATGGCTGTTACGCAGGTTCCCATACAGGTCACTCCCAATCTGTTTTGGGTAAATTGGTTTAATGGAATGCAGTTTACGATAGTCTTTAGACGTTCGTATGACACCATATTGGCTGCAAAGACTACGGATGGTTATACCTTAGACGTGATGCTATCGCATTTGCTAAAGAATAAGTTTGTTATATATCCATACATCAGCATTCAAAAAGAGTTTGGCTATTCAGATGCAACATCTATTAATAATGAAGTAGGACGTGTAACAAGATTTTTTGAGAAAGCCCAATCTTCATTAGGAAAGCTGAAACAGGTTCAACGATTTTATGGAAGATTATCGCAAACAGAAGCGGATGCTATTATGTCTATGGATGTAGCAGGTTATAGCATTCCTGTTTTTGCGATTAATATGAAAAGTCGCAAAGATCGTTTAACTCATATCAAACATGAGTTTGAGGGACATAAAGAGTTTGAACTAAATATAGTTGAGGCATGTGAAAATAAAAATGGTGCGGTAGGACTATGGAAGAGCATTTGCAAGATTATTGCAATGGCAAAGGCAGCGGAGGAAGATTTCATAATAATTTGTGAGGATGATCATTGTTTTAGCCCTGCATACGATAGCACATTGTTCTTGCGTCAGGTAATGTTGGCGGGGGCAATGAAAGCCGAAATGCTGAATGCTGGTGTCGGTGGATTTGGTAATTTAGTTCCATTGAAAAATGGCATTTATTGGGTAGATAATTTTTGGTGCACGCAGTTTATTGTTATCTACAAAAGTGCTTACGATACGATATTGAATGCACCATTTGGTGAGCGTGATGTGGCTGATGAAAAGTTGTCTGCTATATTGACAATGAAGATGGTGATAGCTCCGTTTATGTCAGAACAAAAAGACTTTGGTTATTCGGATGTTACTTCTTCAAACAATGAATATGCTACAATCTTACGGCATTTTGATGAGGCAAAACAAAAGTTAGAGCATTATGACTATGTAAGAGATATGCTCAGCAACACAATACCTCATGCTAAGGCATCATGTAGCATAACGGAATACCTAAAACATGATGGCTTGCACAAAATGCAGATTGGCTGTGGACACAATTTGATAGATGGGTGGCTGAATACGGACTTACAACCAACTTATGGTGCTACATTTTTAGATGTTATGCAACGGTTTCCGATGCCAGATTCATGTATGGATGTTGTGTCTGCGGAACATTTAATAGAGGAGTATCCAATTAAAAAACTCAATGGAATGTTCCAAGAAATACATCGTATTTTGAAGCCTAATGGCACGTTCCGTTTAACGTTTTTCACTTCAGATAACATGTTGAAGATGCTGAATAAATCAGCTCCAGAGACTATGTTCGCTGAATATGTTAATTGGACATTGCGTAACCACGGTAATGAGGAATTTGTGTTATCAATGTCTGATGAGGCTCAAAGGAATATGGCATATACGATTTTCTTGAGAAGAATGTCAAATATCATGCTGTATGGATTTGCAACCATACAAGAACTATTGCTGCGTAATGGGTTCAGTAAAGTCAGTTCATACAAGTTGGGTGTCAGCAACAATGATGTTTTACGTCATGTAGAAATGCATAAGGCCTATAGCCCTCAAACAATTTATCAATTTGAGGTTGTAACGATTGAAGCAATAAAGAGGGCATGATGCTCTCCAGTATAAACTTATAAAAAAGATATAAAATGAAACGTTTAAAAATTCCAACAAGTTCTCTTAAGGGAACTCCTCTCACCATTGCTGAGATGAAAGAAATCACTGGAGGTTTGGTGGGCTATTATATGGCTTGCTCGTGTGTTATAAAATATGAAAATGGTACATCGAAGCAACAAGAAGTGATGCTTTATGAAGGAACTGTATGTTCAGTTCAATGCGCTTCTTTGTGCCGGCACACTTCTAGTTGTATAGCTTACGAATATCATTATTCTGATGGTACGAAAAGTTAAAGGCAACTCGTAGACATAATTAACGGGCTGAAAGTCCAGGGCAACGCCCTGGGTATCAGTATTCCAAAGCGTTCGCGCTCTGAAAGAGAAAAAGCGTTACTGATTTGGTTTTTAACGCTTTTGTCTTTATAAGGTGCAACGACTATGCTACATTCACCCAGAGCTATGGACGAATTAGGCTTTTATTGACATCATCGGCTTCGGCTCAGCAATTTAAGCAATCTTGATTGCATTCGTCTTGCGCGATGATTCAGCCCGCCTATATAGTCATAAATAATTCGACCAACGAGTTAAGAAAAATAGTGTCTTGGCTAATGTCTGCATACTTCTTTGTTGACTATATTGATTAAATACAGTTAAGAAAGTGAGTCAAAAAGGCATTGTGTGTTCTTGTTCGCACACAATGCTTTATATTTCAAAAATTAACTAAAAATTTTATATCATGAAACGTCTATTCATTTTATTGTTTTTTCTCTTATTTCCACTCTATGCAACTTTCGCACAAAATGCATCTAATGATAGTATTTGTTTATGGAGTGTCGATGTAGTTGATGGATTTTATGAAAAGGTTATACCCAATGCGCATATTACTATATATGAAAAAGATAGCACAACCATTATATGCGATAGCGTGTCCAAGATTTATTGGTGGAATAAAGAGAAAACAGACGAAAATATTCGTATGTATGGAAATTGTAAACTCCCTCTACGCAATGAATATCTTTTCAAAATAGAAGCAAAAGGGTACAACACAATATGGGTAAGCCAAAAGGTTAAGAAAACATGGTATGGTAAATATCCAAAATATTTTTCTTTAGATAAGCAAGTTCGTTTGTATGAAGAAATGAATTATGATTTAGGAGAAGCCACAGTGAAAGCCTCACGCATACAGTTTGTGATGAAAGGTGACACCATTGAATATAATGCAGCTGCCTTCAGAATGTCACAAGGTTCTATGCTTGACAATTTGGTACGTGCTTTGCCTGGTGCAACATTGGATGATAATGGGCAGATTAAGGTAAATGGTAAACTTGTACAAAACCTTACTGTTAATGGTCGTAACTTTTTTAGTGGCGACCCTAAGATTGCATTGAGCAATTTGCCTGCATATACTGTAAACAAAATACGGGTGTTTCACGATAATGGTGACAAGTTTAAGAAGGGTGAAGATAACCGAAGTGCCGTTGAAAAGGAAAACGATCCTTTAACGATGGATGTGCAACTAAAACGTGAGTATGCTCAAGGTTGGATATCAAACTACGAGGTAGCGGGCGGAAGTAACTTGCATGGTGGTTGGGATACCAAATGGCTTGCTCGAATGTTTGCTATGCGATATACCAACCATTCATCAATAGCCTTTTATGCCAATGCCAATAATCTGAACGAGTCGTCTAATCCAGGTAGCAAGGGAGAATGGCGCAAAACAGATCCTTCTGCTGGTGAAAAGAAAACTTATATGGGAGGTATTGATTTGTCGCTTGAACCTAAGAGCAGAAAAGTAAGATTCTATTCGTCAGTGCAAGCGCAACGGCAGGAAGCATTAAATAGAGTTACAAGTAACTCTGAGAGTTTTTATAGCGAAGGCAACGTATTTTCGCATTCTATATCAAACAATAAGCAAACTTCTACAAATTTAAATTGGAGTTCGGATTTGGTCTTAAATAATAGTGTATTCAATGTTCAAATATCTCCGAAAGCCTACTACATGCATAATAAAGAAAAGGGCTTGGATGCTTCAGTGCAGATGCGAGGCTTTACTTCTACTTCTATTGATACACTTTATGCTCGTTCTCGTTATAACCATCAACGTGTAGACAAATGGGGTGCAAATATATTTTTAGGAGAACCTTTTGGATTGAATTTAGGCGAAAATGGCGGTCGAGTCAGTTATAACTTTAGTTTTAAATATAATAAAACAAAAGAAAAACGTTTTTGGACTGATTCAGCAAACTATAGGCAACATGTAGCGGATGATTTTCATGAAAACAAAAGAACTAATAGACCTACATTTGATTATAACTATAATTTAACATTTGTATATTATTTGCCAGATTTTATAAAAAGCAAAAATGCCCACTTATATTTAAGTGTGGGATACGATTATTCGCAGAATTTCAATTCGGGACATCAAGATCTACAGTATAATAATAGTATGCTTACGCCATCAGCTAATGACGAAATAGAGTGGCTACTTGATCAGAAAAATAGTTATCATACAACGCGTATGGAACGCAATAATACTATAATTCCCAAGTTAGGTTTCACATGGAATAAAGTTTCCATCAACTTTAATTCTGTAATGTTGGCACAGCGTAGACGTATCAATGATTATCGTAATGCTGAGGCCAAAGGTTATGTTCATAGCGATTTTGTCTATAATCCATCTTTATCTTTGTCTTGGGGCAGTATATGGAATGGAGAAGGACAGAAAATTTCATTAGATGGAAACATTCGTAATGTTCTTCCCAATTTGAACTACTTACTTGATGTGCGCGATGAAACAGATCCTTTGGTGAAATATTATGGAAATAGTATGCTTAAGCCTGAACGTACGTATCGTTCTACATTAAAATATGATTATCAAACCAATAAACCTGCTTGGCGCTATTATACAGCAAGCATAAGTTATCGGAAAATAGACAATAGTATAAGTCGTTCGCGAATATATGATCGTGCAACAGGTGCAACTATATACAAGCCTCAAAATATCAATGGAATTTGGGGCTCAAGCATTTTCTTAGGAGTTCAATTGGCCGATTTACCTAAAGGTTTACGATGGGATTATCATTTTACAGGTATGTATAATCATAGCAATGAGTATGCTACAGAAGGGACAATTGATGATGCTCAACGCATATTGTCTGTGAATAGTTTGAGCCAGGAACATGAATTGCGTGTTTCGTATCGCATAAAGGATGTAACGATAGCAGGAAAGGCTGATGTTAATTGGGTACAGATGCGTAGCGAACAACATACGTTCGACAAATTTTCTTATACTGATTTCAACTATGGCATCTCATTTAGTTCGCCACTCGTTTGGGGTATAGATTTTGATACCGACTTGATGGTGTATTGCCGTCGTGGTTATAATGACGCATCTATGAACACTACCAATTGGGTCTGGAACGCTTCACTCTCAAAAGCATTGGGCAAGCGCAAGCAATGGGTCATCAAGGCAAATGGCTTTGACCTCTTGCACCAAATATCAACAGTGCGTCGCACGGTAAATGCCCAAGGTCGTACAGAGACATGGTATAGCACCATACCATCGTATGCAACGTTACACATTGTATATAGATTGGATATAAAGCCAAAGAAAAAATAGTATAACAAAACATTTGATGATGAGAAAATTCCCACACTATGCCCAATTTGATGCAATGGATTGTGGCCCTACCTGTTTGCGCATGATTGCCAAATATTATGGTCGTCATTATACATTGCAGACATTGCGCGAGAGGTCTTTTATTACGCGTGAGGGAGTATCAATGTTGGGCATTAGCGATGCAGCAGAATACATTGGTATGCGCACTATTGGCGTTAGAATATCATTAAAACAACTTGCCGAAGAGGTGCAGTTACCTTGTATTTTGCATTGGAATCAAAATCACTTTGTGGTATGCTATAAAGTTAAAAAGAACTGGAGGGGCGACTATGTTTTTTATATAGCCGACCCCGCCAGTAGCTTGTTGAAATACAATCAAACTTCGTTTGAAAAATGTTGGTACTCTACTAAAGAACAAGGAGAGGATAAAGGCATAGCTTTGCTACTTGAGCCAGGACCTGACTTTAAAGATATGGAGGGAGAACCAGAGAAAACCACGAAGAGAAATTTGGCTTATTTCATGCGTTATCTCTTTCCATATAAAAGTCAGTTTGCGCAATTAATCATAGGGATGGCATTAGGTAGTTTACTCCAAATGGCATTTCCTTTTTTAACGCAAGCCTTGGTTGATGTAGGTATAAAAGATCGCAACCTTGGGTTTATCACGCTTATACTTATAGCACAATTAGCACTATTTGTTGCTCAATTGATAGTTGGCTTTATTCGTAGTTGGATTATTCTACATATCAATTCGCGAATAGATATAGCTCTTATATCTGATTTCTTGATGAAATTGATGAAGCTTCCGCTCCATTATTTCGATACGAAGATGACGGGCGACATCATGCAACGCATTGGTGATCATGGGCGTATCAAGTCGTTTTTGATGGGTAATGCCATTAATATTATCTTTTCTGTCGCAAACTTCTTTGTATTTGCAGCGATATTAGCTTATTACAATGGGCTGATATTGGGGATATTCCTATTGGGAAACTCTCTCTACGTATTGTGGATACTCTCTTTCATGAAGTTTCGTCGTGAATTGGATATTCGCAGATTCAATCAAGCAGCTGGCGAACAGAGCAAACTTATTCAACTCATACAAGGCATGCAAGAAATAAAGTTGAACAATTGCGAACGCCAAAAACGTTGGGAATGGGAACATATACAAGTCAAACTTTTTAAGATAAGTGTGAAGGGTTTGACATTGGGGCAAATACAACAAGTCGGCTCAGTATTTTTTACGCAAACTACAAGCATTATTATTTCTTTCATTGCTGCCAAATCGGTTGTAGATGGTAATATGACATTGGGCATGATGATGTCGCTTACCTATATTATAGGGCAGGTTTCAGCACCAATAAGCGAATTTATTGGTTTTGCACAATCTTTTCAAGATGCACAGATAAGTCTTGAGCGCTTGAACGAAGTGCACGAAAAAAAAGATGAAGAAGCGGATATTGAATGTAAGCTATCCTATTTGCCCGAATGTGCAGATATCCATATAGACAATGTTTCGTTTAGTTATAGTGGGGCAGATAGAGATTATGCATTAGATGGTGTGAATTTAACCATACCAGCCCATAAAGTAACGGCAATAGTAGGAGCAAGCGGGAGTGGCAAAACCACGTTAATCAAATTGTTGCAAGGCTTTTATGAACCTAATAAGGGGCAAATAAAGTTAGGGAGTACTCCTCTTTGTATGATAAATCCACATTTGTGGCGTAGTAAAACGGGGTCTGTGATGCAAGAGAGCTTCATCTTTTCAGATAGCATAGCCAAAAATATAGCCGTAAGTGCTGATAGGGTAGACGTTCATCGTTTAAGAGAAGCAGCACATGTGGCCAATGCAGAAAGTTTTATAGAGTCTTTGCCATTAGGCTATAACACAAAGATTGGTATGGAAGGTAATGGTGTGAGTGCGGGGCAACGGCAACGAATATTGATAGCTCGTGCGGTTTATAAAAACCCTGAATTTATCTTTTTTGATGAGGCTACCAATTCATTGGATGCCAACAATGAGCGTGTTATTATGGAGAACTTGCATGAGTTTTACAAAGGCAGAACGGTTGTGATAGTGGCACATCGTTTGAGTACGGTATGCGATGCTGATAATATTGTAGTTCTTGATAAAGGCAAGGTGATAGAACAAGGTACGCATCAAGAGCTAATAGCCAAAGAAGGCGCTTACTATACATTGATAAAAAATCAATTAGAATTGGGACAATGAGCGAGAACAAAAAGCAGCAATTAGATGATTGCAATTTACGTAGTGAAGAGGTGCAAGAAGTGATGGGAGGTGTTCCGCATTGGATAATGCGTTGGGGCATATCGCTTATAGCAATCATTATGGCAATGCTTGTGGTTGCAAGTTATTTTTTTCGTTATCCAGAAAAAGTAAAAGCACATGTAAAACTTCTTCCTACTCCACCTGCTATGCAAATACTAATTTCTCAGCCATGTATATTGCAGCAGGTTATGGTTAGAAATGGTGATACCGTAAGGAGTGGACAGCCATTGGCTATTATTAGATTTTCAGATTGTGATAGCACACTATTATCCCCTGCAAAGGGATTTGTGAATTATGTTTCGGAATGCACCGTGGGTAATATGCTACCTAAAGATGCATCGTTATTTGTTATTGCTCCACTTCATGCCTATTGTTCATCGGGTGTGATATATGCAAGTGCAGATGAGGCCGGTAAAATTGCTAAAGGACAACGTGTGATTATTAATAGTGATTATAATAAAATAAAAGGAAAAATAAAAAGTAAGGCTACTTATCCTGATGAGAATGGACGCTATATTATAGAAGTTGTTTTTCCTACCATTGATATTACACAATATTCTATGCTCATTTTAAATGCTGAAGCCGACATAATTATTAAGGACAAAAGACTCATAGAGTACTTATTGCCTACTTTCCATATTAAGTATTGATAATTTCAGTAAAGTATTAGATGTTCATTGAAAGATATTCTTTTATAAAGATAATTTGCAATGTAAGGAAAAAATACATATATTTGCTTCTATAATTTGTGCAATAATACGAAGATTTTATCATTTTAGTTAATAACTTAATTTTAGTGTTATGAAAAGATTAAGAATTCCCAAAAGTCCCTTGAAAGGACAACCTCTCACTATAGATGAGATGAAGGAAATCACTGGCGGTTTGGCATATTATAGGAATTGCTCATGCAAGTTTATTTACAACGATGGAACAAGTGCAGAGCAGTATCTGCATCTTGCTTCTGGTCAGACATGTTCGGCACAATGTGCAGAACTATGCAGCAAACCACATTGCGTTGAGTACCATTACTTCTTCGCTGAGGGAGACTGATTTAAAATTCCATCTTCATTATCTTAGTTTTTATTTGAAGCACTCTATCGGAGGCACAGTAGCATTTTGATAGAGTACTTCAAATAAAAACTAATTTTGGCTACCTGCTTAATTTATTTTTTAACCTTACCTTATATGACTCACCTTAAAATGCAAATAACCATGAAAAGATTAACACTCGTTTTATTGTTTCTCCTCACTATTCCTTTATACGCTCAGCAGGCAAGTAATGATAGCATTAAATTGTGGAGTTTGCAAGTAGTAGATGGTTTTTTTGAAAAAGATATTACCCAAGCACATATTTCTGTATACGAGGCGGATAGCGCAACAATGCTATTAGATTCTGTGCCTAAAATATACTTAAGAGGTAGAGAGCAGACTGACGAAACGTTTCGTTGCTATGGTGGTTGTATGCTCCCCTTGCGTAACACCTATTTGTTCAAGATTGAGGCGAAAGGATATAATACAGTATGGGTTAGTAACAAAGTAAAGAAAACATGGTATGGCAAGTTTCCACAAGGATTTAGTGTGAATGATCCAATACGTTTGTTTGAAGAACTCAAATATGATTTGGGAGAAGCAACGGTAAAGGCTTCACGCATTCAGTTTGTGATGAAAGGTGATACCATAGAATACAATGCTGCAGCATTCAGAATGTCGCAAGGCTCTATGCTCGATAACTTGATACGTGCTTTGCCTGGTGCAACTTTGGATGATAATGGGCAAATTAAGGTAAATGGAAAATTGGTAAAAAACCTTACGATTAATGGGCGTGATTTTTTTAGTGGAGACCCAAAGATCGCTTTGAGCAACCTTCCTGCCTATACAGTAAACAAAATACGTGTGTTCCATGATAATCCGTATGGTAAGGATCGAGATATGCGCAGTTTTGCTGAAAAGGAAAACGATCCTTTGACAATGGATGTACAGCTAAAGCGCGAATATGCCCAAGGTTGGATTTCTAATTATGAAGTGGCTGGTGGTAGCAATTTGCAAGGTGGTTGGGACACCAAATGGCTCGCTCGCTTGTTTGCTATGCGCTATACCAATCACTCATCGCTTGCCTTCTATGCCAATGCTAATAATCTAAATGCATCATCCAATCCAAGCGGAAGTGGTGAGTGGAGAAAAGTTGATCCATCTACGGGTGAAAAGAAAATATACATGGGTGGCATTAATTTTTCTCTTAATCCTAAAGGCAAGGATATGAGGTTTAGCACGTCCTTGCAAGCGCAACGCCAAGAAACTTTGAATAAAACAACAAACAATATAGAAAATTTCTATAATGACGGAAATATCTACTCACAGGCAATGTCTGAAAACAAGCAAACTATGTTGGATTTGCGTTGGAACTCAGAATTGTATGCGCGTTGTAGCTTTATTGGCATGACCTTAACCCCAAGTGCTTATTACACTCACAACAAGGAAAGAGGCATAGATGCATCAACGCAAATGCAACCGGTGATTACGTCTGCAATAGATACGCTTTATGCTCGTACACGCTATAATTATCAGCGTGTTAGTCAATGGGGAACCCGTGTTGGTTTAAGCGATTTAAGAGGACTAAACATGGGAATGAAAGGAGGTTATGTGAATTATGATTGCAATTTCGCTTACAACAAGACAACTTCAGAAAGCGTTTGGGAAGATGCTGTAAGATATAAAGAGCGTGAGAGTGAAAATTTTAAGGAGAATAAAACAGCCAATCGACCAACGTTTGATTATAGTTATAAGTTGGGGCTTAATTATTTTTCGCCAAGCTTGATTAAAAGTCAAAAGGTGAAATTGTTATTCAATTTGGCTTATGATTATTCACAAGAATTTCATTCAGGTCATCAAGACTTGCTATATAATAACACGTTGCTCACCCCCTCAGCCAGTGACGCTATCGAGTGGGTGCTCGACCAAAAGAATAGCTATCATACAACTCGCTTAGAGCGTAGCAACAACATTACTCCAAGGTTGAGATTTTCATGGAATAGCTTTTCTGTAGATTTTAATTCGGCTATGTCTGTCATGCGTAGACGCATCAATGATTACCGTAACGCTGAGGCTAAGGGCTATGCAAAAAACGACTTTGTTTATAATCCATCCCTTACGCTCGCATTGGGCAATGTGATTGATGGAGAAGGAAAGCGCTTGCAATTGAGTGGTAATATAGTCAATACGCTGCCCAACTTAAACTATTTGCTCGATGTGCGTGACGAGACAGACCCATTGATAAAATATTATGGCAATAGTCTGCTAAAGCCAGAGCGTTCGTATCGTTCAACGTTGAGATTTGAACGTCAGACAGGCCGCCCAACTTGGCGTAGCTACGCAGCTAGTATTAGCTATCAGAAGACGGATAATGCCGTAAGCCGTGCACGTACTTACGATAGTGCTACGGGCGTTACGATTTATAAGCCTCAAAATATAAATGGCAATTGGTTTTCAAATGTATTCTTGGGAATAGCCCTTGCAGATTTGCCCAAGGGCTTGCGTTGGGACTACCATTTTCAAGGTGCTTATCGTCATAGCAATGAATATGCAACAGAGGGAACAAATGCTGATATGCAAAGCATACTATCTGTAAATAGCTTGACGCAAATGCACGAATTGCGTATTTCGTATCGTGTAAAGAAAGCTACAATAAGAGGCATTGCCGAGGTTTATTGGACACAGATGTGCAGCGAACAACATACGTTCGACAAGTTTTCTTACACCGATTTCAACTATGGCATTTCATTTAGTTCGCCACTCGTTTGGGGCATAGATTTTGACACAGACTTGATGGTATATTGTCGTCGAGGCTACAATGATGCCAGCATGAACACAACTAATTGGGTTTGGAATGCTTCGTTGTCGAAGGCCTTTGGCAAAAGAAAACAATGGGTTGCCAAGGCTAATGGATTTGACCTTTTGCATCAAATATCAACTGTGCGCCGTACGGTAAATGCCCAAGGTCGTACGGAGACATGGTATAACACGATACCATCGTATGCAACATTGCACATTGTGTACCGATTAGATGTAAAGCCAAAGAAACGATAAAAGGAGAGGGCTATATGAGATATAGTTCATAGTTAGTATTTTGTGCGCATATCATACGTTGTTTTGATGTATGGTATGCGTTTTTTTGATGTATAATATGCATCCTTTTATCACTATAACGCTTTTATGTTAGCGTATCACGGCCGTGATACGAGCGTATCACGCCCACGATACGCTCGTATCACGCCCATGATACGAGCGTATCACGGCCGTGATACGCCAAGAGAATATGTGCTTAACTGTCAAAAGCTCCCTAAAATAAGGGGATTTAAAGGCTTTTGTTGTTTTTCAAAAAAAGGTAGAATATAAACTATAGCAACCTAAATGCTGTTTTGTGCGTTGCTTTTTATTCGTTGAGAGCTTGCATGAGTTGCTTAACTGCCTCGGCGGGAGTGGCAGCGTTTGAGAGCAAAGACACAAATTTAGAGCCAACAATAACGCCTGCGGTATGAGCCTCTGCAGCTTGTCGGGTGGCAAGGTTTGAAATGCCAAAACCTACCAATTGCGGATTGTTGAGGTGCATGCTTTCAAGGCGTTTAAAGTAAGCTTGTTTAGCATCGTTGAATGATGATTGTGCTCCAGTAACGGATGCCGAACTAACGGCATAGATAAAGCCATTGGTGTTGGCATCAATGGTGCGTATGCGCTCTTCGGAGGTTTCGGGTGTTACGAGAAAAACCATTTCTATGCCATACTCACGTGTGGTGTTTAAGTATTCCTTTTCAAACTGGTCGAAAGGTAGATCGGGTATGATAAGCCCATCGATACCCACTTCCTTGCATTTGCTGCAAAAAGCTTCGTAGCCATAATGAAGGATTGGATTGAGGTAACCCATTAGGATGAGTGGCACATGGATTGATTGGCGAATATCCTTGAGTTGGTCAAAGAGTTTGTGTAGCGACATACCATTTTTAAGTGCCTTTGAAGCTGCTGCTTGTATGGTTGGCCCATCGGCTAATGGGTCGCTAAAGGGTATGCCAATTTCTACCATATCTACTCCTCCTTGTTGCAGTGCCTTGAGCGTTGAAACAGTGCCATCAAGGGTTGGGTAGCCTGCACAGAAATATACAGAAAGTATGTTTGACTTTTTATTTTGAAAGAGTTCTTTTATTCTGTTCATGAGTATTATAATTCTTTAGTAGTTATAAGTAGGTGTTCAAAATTATTTATATAAGTAGGTGTTCAAAATTATTTATATAAATGAATCTTTTTATTTTCACATTTGAAGCACTTTCTGTGGCGCATCTTAAATGTTTGCTTTCAGTCACATAGCCCGCTATGCTCCTTCAAACAAACCTTTAAGCTACATCCCCATAAAGCACTTCAAATATAAAAATAATTATGAACACCTACTTAAAATTTCTCTTTGGTTATATCATCTATTGTTGCTTGATCTCTTTAATAAACTGCATAACGGCAGCTTCGTCTTTAAGTGCGGGAGATATTTCAAACCCACTATTAATGTCGTACCCAGCAAGAAATGGATGGTGAAACTGTTTAAGCTCGTTTATGAGCTGAGGTGACAAACCACCACTTAGCAGAAAGGGGGTAGGCCCAGTGTATCGATTGAGCAACGACCAATTGTAGCGTTGTCCGCTGCCTCCGAACTTAAGCGTGGGATTGTCGAATACAAAATAGTCTATTTTTCCGACGTATTCTGCCGTTTCCGCAACAAATGTCTCTGTTACTGGTTGCGCCCTCAACACGATGAGCCCGCGCTCTCTAAATGTCTCGCACATTTGCGGTGATGCTGTTCCGTGAAGCTGCACAGCATCAAGATTGTATTGCTTTACATGTTCTATTACATCGCGAAACTGAGGATGCACAAAAACACCTACTCTCTTAGCATGTTGGGGAAGGATGTTAGGTACCTCACTCACATATCGCGATGATTGGGGGTAAAATATAAAACCCATCCAATCGGGATGTAAGTGGTCGATGGCTTGAATGTTGTTTGCATCGCGCATGCCACACACCTTTATTATGGGTGCTGGATGCTTTGATGTTTGCATCTCTTCTTGGAAACTATACGTCATATATTGCAGCGAGTTTAAAAATCTTTAGTCAAGGCTTTGTATGTAATGCGAGAGCGACAATCCTGGTTGCTCAGTTCGCATAAAAGCCTCGCCAACAAGGAAACCTTTGTAGCCTATTTTTTGAAGTTTGTTTGCAACAAGAGGATCAAGCAATCCGCTCTCTGATATAGCTAAAGTGCCTTGGGGCAAGTGGCTATAGAGTTCAACAGATTGCTGAGGATCAGTCTTAAAGTATTTCAGGTTGCGATTGTTGACGCCTATAATGTCTACATTATCAGAGAAGGCTTCAATCTCTTCGATAGCATGCACCTCAAGTATCACCTCCAAGCCTATGTCGTGCGCCACCATAGCTAATTCTTTGCAACGCTCGTTGCCAATGGCGGCAGCAATCAATAGGCAGGCATCTGCTCCTGTAGCTCTAGCTTCGTAAAGTTGGTATGCATCTATCACAAATTCTTTGCGCAAGATGGGCAATGAGGTGAGCTGACGTGCTTGCTTAATGTCATTGATGCTTCCGCCAAAGTACTGATTATCCGTCAGTATCGACAAGCCTGCAGCCCCTGCAGCCTCGTATGCAGGGATGATATCTTCAACACGTGCATTGCGCTTAATCCAATCTTTTGATGGCGAGCGTCGCTTAAATTCAGCAATAATGCCTCCCTTGTGCAACAATATAGATTGACGCATGCTTATGGGGGAGGGTTGCATTGCGGCTTGTTGTTTAAGTTGCTCGATAGAAACTTTACTCTTGGCTGCAGCTACTTCAAGGCGCTTGGTTGCAACTATTTTATCTAATATATTGGACATGTCAGGAAATCGGATGATTAAGCGTTAATCTCTATAAACTTTTTGAATGTGCTTAAAGCCTTACCGCTCATTAGCGATGTGCGTGCCTCGTCGATGCAAACGTCTATTGTCTTTTCTGGGCAAATGGTATGTATGCCAAAGGCAGCATTGATAAGCACAGCGTCGCGCTGAAAGTCTGTGGCGTTATTATGAAGCACGTTGTCAAAGATTTGCGCTGCTTCTTCGGCGGTCACGCCTCCATGAAGTGAGCAAGGGGGGGCAATGTTCATGCCCAATTGCGAAGGACGATAAATGCTTTCAGAATGGTTAGACATTACCTTAAAGTTGTCTGTTAGCGAAATTTCGTCATATCCGTCAAGACTTGTTACAACGGTAAAACCTATGCCTATTTGCTGCAACGTGTTGGTATAAAGTCGCATTTGCTCAAGGTTAGCCACACCGAGAAGCTGATAGGCTGTGTGCGAGGGATTGACCAATGGACCTAAGAGGTTAAAGATTGTTTTCACTCCAAGTTGCTTGCGCAAAGGACCTACCACAGCAAGTGCTGGATGGAACAATGGGGCATGAAGGTAAGCCATGCCACAAGCCTCAATGCTCTTTCGGATAATGCTTTCGTCGTTTGTAAACTTTACACCATGCAGTTGTAACACGGTGCTCGCTCCGCTCACCGACGAGGCACCATAGTTGCCGTGTTTGGCCACTTTGTATCCCGCACCAGCCACAACAAAGCATGCACAAGTGGAGATATTGAATGTGTTTTTGCCATCACCCCCCGTGCCAACAATATCGAGGGCTTTGTAGGCAGAGAGGTTTATGGCATGAGCTTTTTCGATGAGTGCATCGCGAAATCCGAGTAACTCGTCCACATGGATGTCGCGCATGCGATATATGGTGAGCAACGAAGCTATTTGAGCTTCATCATATTTCTTTTCGGCAATACCGATGAGCAAATCGTGTGTTTGTTGTCGAGTAAGAATGTTATGCTGAAACAAATGCTCTAATATTTCCTTCATCTTCGTTAGTGTTTTACAAAGTTGCTAATTATTTTTCTGCCGTTGGGTGTTAGTATTGACTCTGGGTGGAACTGTATGCCGTGTACATCGTAGGTTTTGTGGCGTAGAGCCATTATTTGCCCTTCATCGCTTAGTGCTGTTATTTGTAAGGTGTTTGGAAGTTCCTCTTTTTGCACAACCCACGAATGGTAACGTCCCACTTGCTGTATAGGTGCAAGGCCATCAAAGATGTAGTCGTCTGCTACGATGTGTGTGGGCGTTTGTACACCATGAAACACATGAGATAGGTTGAGAAGTTTTCCACCAAACACTTCGCCAATAGCTTGTTCACCCAAGCAAACACCCAATATAGGTTTGCTAGGAGCATAAGTTTCGATTACTTGTTTAAGTAAGCCTGCTTCGTCGGGTATGCCCGGACCTGGTGAGAGTACAATCTTGTCGAATGCTTCAACATCAGCTATATCAAATTGGTCGTTGCGCCAAACCGTAACCTTTACATCGTCACCGCCTTCTTCCTCTATATACTGAAAAAGGTTGTAGGTAAACGAGTCGTAATTATCAATGAGTAGTATTTTCATGTGGTCTTTTATAAAAATAATAATGCCGTAGCGATACTCTTTACTTATCATTATTGCTTTCGGCCAAAAGAATGGCTTTGCGCAATGCACCAAGTTTGTTGTTTACCTCTTGCAGCTCATATTCCTCACTGCTTGCAGCTACTATGCCACCTCCTGCTTGAAACCACAATTCGCCATTGCGACTAACAAACGAACGAATGGTAATGGCTTGGTTAAGCGTTCCGTTAAGGCCAATAAAACCAATGCAACCACCATAGGCACCGCGGTTGTGTGGTTCATACTCGCTGATGAGTTGGAGAGCACGTACTTTGGGAGCACCGCTTAATGTGCCTGCGGGAAATGTGTCTGCCAAGAGTTTGATAGGGTTTGTTCCTGGGCGAACCTTTCCGCTTACACGACTTACTAAGTGAATAACGTGGCTATAGAATTGTGTGTCCTTTAAGAAATCTACCTTTACGTTGGTGCAGTGGCGGTTAAGGTCGTTGCGTGCCAAGTCTACAAGCATAGTGTGTTCGGCATTCTCTTTAGGGTCGGCATGTAGTGCTTGTGCGGCTTTTAGGTCGGCTTCGCGGTTGCCCATACGTCGGGTTGTTCCGGCTATAGGGTCAATATATGCAGTGCCATCATCTTCAATGCGACAATGTGTTTCGGGCGATGAACCAAATATTCTAAAGCCACCAAAATCAAAGTAGAATAGGTAGGGGGATGGGTTTATACGACGAAGTGCACGATAAAGTTCAAAGTCGTCGCCCTCATATCGCTGAATGAAACGACGTGAAAGCACAATTTGAAACACATCACCTCGTTTGCAGTGAGCAATGCCACGTCGTATGTTTGCCTTATGCTCTTCGTCGGTAAGTGGCGAAGAAGTTTCACCAACAGCATGGAATTTGTAGGTGGCATAGTTACGGCTCATTACAGCACTGGCTATCTGGTTAGCTTTACTTTCTTCGCCATCTGCAAGCATCTCGAGCAACTTTAGCTCGCTACTGAAATCATTGAAAACAAGCAGATACTTATACAGAATGTAGTGAATATCGGGAGCATCGTTGTTTTTTTCCTTGCTATCTTTCACGTTAATGTGTTCGAAATAGCGTACGGCATTAAACGATGTATATCCATACAAACCGCAATAGCCTTTGTCTTCTCCGTCTACTCTAAACGACTGAATGAAATCTTCAAAAGCATCTGCAACGGTGTAACCGTCGCTAAGGTCTATGGTTTTAATCGTTTTGTCGGGAAAACTCATGATGGCTTTTCCGTGTGCCACACTGAATGAAGCAAGAGGGTCAAGACCAATGAAAGAGCGGTTATTTTCCGAACCGTGATAATCTGAACTCTCCATCAAGGCGCTTTGTGCAAAGAGGTCGCGCACCTTAAGGTATGTGCTGACGGGAGTGCTCAAGTCGCCGGGTAGGGGCTGTGTTTTAACTGTATAGTGAAACATAATGTGAATATTCAACAGATTGTATGTAGATAGTTGTATAACTTTGAATGTCTGCTTAGTTATTGTAGACTTTTTCGGATATCCTCGTAGCTTGTGGGGAAATCACCCTTGGGAGCATGTGCCAAATAGGTGGCCATGTCTTTATCACCACGTCCCGAAAGCGTAACAACCACAATGTCTGTGGGCTTGAACTTAAGTCTGTGTAGTGCGCCAAGGGCATGAGCAGACTCTAAAGCCGGCAATATACCGTCAATGCGGTTGAGTTCATAAGCTGCTGCCAAAGCTTCGTCGTCGTTAATAGCCAATGCTTGGGCACGACCAGTCTTAACTAAGTGGGCGTGTAGCGGACCAATACCAGGGTAGTCGAGACCTGCTGAAATAGAGTAGGGCTCTACAATCTGACCATCTTCATTTTGAATTACAAGTGAACGAAAGCCATGTAACACGCCTTCTTGTCCCATGCTAAGTGTTGCTGCGGTCATACCCGAATCTACGCCTTTACCTCCTGCTTCGGCATAGACTATTTTTACGTCGTCGTCGCTTAAAAAGTTGAATATCGTACCCGCAGCATTTGAGCCACCACCAATGCATGCCACCAAATAGTCTGGGGTGGGACGCCCTTCTTTTTCTTGTAGTTGCTTGCGAATTTCGGCGCTAATTACACTCTGTAAACGCGCCACCAAATCGGGGTAGGGGTGAGGTCCCATGGTTGAACCAATAAGGTAGAATGTGTCTGAGGGGTGGCAGCACCAGTCGCGGATAGCCTCGTTACAAGCGTCTTTGAGCGTTTGATTGCCGCTTTCAACAGCTACAACCTTGGCTCCGAGCAAACGCATTTTTTCAACATTAGGTTTTTGACGTTGCACATCAAGTGCACCCATATAAACCACGCATGGCATGTGCATCAATGCACAAACGGTAGCAGTAGCTACACCGTGCTGTCCTGCACCTGTTTCAGCAACGATACGTTTTTTGCCCATGCGACGTGCCAACAATATCTGACCAATAGCATTGTTTATTTTGTGAGCACCTGTGTGGTTAAGATCTTCACGTTTTAGATATATTTTGCATCCATGAATCTTGCTGAGGTTCTTAGACAAGTATAGAGGTGAAGGACGACCTACATAGTCGCGGAGTAGTTGATGAAACTCTTCTTTAAAGTCCTCGCTATCTATGATCTTGCGATAGTTCTTGTGTAGGTCTTCAACACATTTATGAAGTATTTCTGGGATATAAGCGCCGCCGTAACGACCAAAGTATCCATTGTCTGTAACGTCAAATTTGCTCATGATGGGTATGTTTTTATTAGTATCTTGTTGTTATTTTTATCAATGTTGTTTGTATATGTAAAGTTGCATTTAAGATATATCAAAAAAGCGACCACGTCGTAAGTTTGACGGGCCGCTTGAAATATCATAATCAACTATGGCATAGCTAAAAAGAATGGTTACACGGTGAAAGTCCACTTACGACTCTTTAAGTTGCAAGCGGCGCCACCAATACATATTATTTAGTACATTTTGTAACATACATTCTCTTATTTGCTATTTCTGCTTGCAAATGTAAAGCATATATTTGAAACAACAAAACAAATGTAAGAAAACTTTGCTTTATGTTTGGAAAAAGTAAGCAGGTTGGGGTTATGGCTTAATAATTTGTCTATAGAGTTTACAATGTTTTACTAAAAAGGTGAGTATCAAAAATGCTTTAAGCATCTTTTGAACTCACCTTTACTCTTTGTGTGTAATGAAGTATTAATCTTCTTTTATTTGTCTAACAATACCATGTTTAGCGTTCTTTATAAAGTCAAGGATGTCTTGAATTTCGTCGCTCATCGGTATCTGTTCGGGTATCTTGAGGCATGCATCTTCAAGGCTGAAGTTGCCTGTGTAAATAATGCGGTATGTGTTGGCAATGTGACGAATAATGCGTTCTGTAACCTTTACGTGTTGTAAAACGATAGCATTTACTCCGTGATAAGAGGCTGGGTTGCCTCCTAAGATAATGTAGGGTGGAACATCCTTTTGTACACGGCAACCACTCTGAATGAGTGAGAAACGGCCTACGCGAACATGTTGCTGAACCACTACACCTGTGCTCTGAATAGAGCAGTCGTGCAATTCGCTTTCGCCTGCAATGCATGCGCCTATACCTACTACACATTGATTGCCTATTTTTACATCATGGCAAATGTGTACGCGGTCCATCAAAAAGTTGCCGTTGCCAATAGTTGTAGCTTTGCCCTCGTAGGTGCTTCCTGCTATAACCACGTTTTCGCGGATATGGTTGTCATTGCCAATAACTACTTTTGTAGGATTGCCTTTTACATAGTGAAAGTCTTGTGGAGTGGCACCAACAACAGCATTTTGGAATACTGTATTTCCGCTACCCATAGTTGTGCCTTCAAGAATACTTGCATGCGCTTTTATAACGCAGTTGTCGCCAATGACAACACCTTTTTCGATGTATGCAAAAGGTCCAACTTCAACGTTTTCGCCCAACTTGGCTGCTGGGTCTACATAAGCTAAAGGACTAATCATGGTTTGTTTTATTTTTGTAATATCGTAAAGTCCAAAAGTTCAAAGTGTTAAGATACTCATAAGGAGTTTACATCTTAATACTCTGAACTTCTGTACCTTGCGAAAGGTTAGTTATTATTTGTTGTTTGCTGAGTATTGCTCTCTGTTTCGCGTCCGCCGCCCAAAGCTTGGTATAAGCTAATAGCTGCTTGCACCTTGTCGAACTTATCAGAAATCAAAGTCAGTTGTGCTTGAATTAAGCTTTGTTGTGCTGTAAGTGTTTCAAGATAAGTTGTGCTTGTGCTGTGTTGGAAGAGTTGTTGGGTGCTTTCAAGAGCAGTTGTAAGTTGTGCCACTTGTTGCTTGCAAGCCTCTTCTTGTTGAGATGCAGCTTGGTATTGAGCTAATGCGTTGCTAACTTCTTGACCAGCTTGTAGCAATGTTTGTTGGAAGTTATTTTGAGCTGTTTGTAGTTGTATCTCAGACACTTTGAGGTTGGCTTTAAGCTTACCATTAGCAAATAATGGTTGCGTGATAGAACCTACTAAGTTTGCCAATATTTTGCCTGGATTTACAATCATACCTGCATTATTGGTCCAACTACCTTGTGCTGTGATGTTGAGCGAAGGATAGAATGCAGATTTGGCAATATTCACGCCATAAAATGCTGAGGCTATTTGCATCTCTGCTGCATGTACATCAGGGCGATTAGCAAGGAGGTCTACAGGCATACCAGTAGAATAGCTCGTGGGGAATGCATCTGCATTAAATTCACCACGGCTGATATTGTGTGGAGCCTCGCAAAGCAACAAGCAGAGTGCATTTTCTGTTTGTGAAATGTTGTTCTTTAGTGTAGGAACGGTAGCTTGCAAGTTGTAGTAGTTTGCTTTAGCTTGAGCTACAGCAGCGGCTGTAGTCATGCCAGCAGTCTTCATCAACTCCATTGCGCGTACATTCTCAGCCCAAAGTTTAATGGTAGACTCAGTAGTTTTGAGTTGCTCGTCAAGCATTTGCAATGTGTAATAAAGATTGGCCACATTTGCTATGATGCTTGTACGGATAGATTGCTTTGTTGCTTTAGTTAGTTCAAGATTTGTTTCATACTGCTTTTTGGTGTTGCGAATGGTACCCATCGAACCCAATTGCCAACTTGCAGCAATAGGAAAAGCGTATGTTTTGCTTGCCTTGTTAAAGTCCCAACTTGAAAGCGTTCCTTGTGGAGAGAAGGCTATACTTGGATAGTAAGCCAATCTTTCCATCTTTAGCATGGCTTCGATTTGCTGAATGCTAAGGTCGGCATTCTTTAAATTTGTGTTATTGGTTAAAGCCTTGCTTATGAGTGCTTGTAGTTGTGTGTCGGTAAACACTTGCTGCCAAGGTGTATTGCCGAAGTTGGTTGTGTCAGCTTTTACTACAGAGTAGGTCGAAGTAGTGTCGCGGTATAAGCTATCAACACCTTGAGCCAAGTTCTGTGGGCGTTCGTAGTTTTTGTATATACCACTACAGCTTGCCATTAATAGTGAACAACCTATGATAGGGAGTATATGTTTCATATTGTGATAATGTCAAAGTATATGGTGAGTATAAGGTATTTTGCATAGCTTTTATAAACAATGCTCATACCTTATACTTTTTTATACTTATTGCTTATTTTGTATATTGTTCAATGTCCGAAGAGGCTTCGCTATTGTCCATATCTTCCCAAGTGATAGGCTTAATCTTCTCTTGTAGATATTCAAATATAACGAAGAGTGAAGGAACAATGAAAATCTGGCAAATCATACCGATGAGCATACCACCGATAGCTGTTGTACCAAGTGAACGATTGGCATTAGCACCTACACCGAATGAGAACATCAAAGGCAACAAACCGATAATCATGGCCAAAGATGTCATCAAGATAGGACGCAAACGTGCACCAGCACCCAATACGGCTGCCCACGAGATACTCATACCCATCTTACGGCGTTCAAGCGCAAACTCTACAATCAAGATGGCATTTTTTGCCAACAGACCCATCAACATGATGAGTGCAATTTGAACGTAGATGTTGTTGGCTGCTTCACCAAAGATTGGTAACACATTGTTGATAGCTCCTACGCCTTGGATAAATATAAATGAACCTGCAAGACCAAATGGTACTGAAAGCAATACGGCAAATGGAAGCATATAGCTCTCGTATTGTGCAGCAAGCAACAAGTAGATAAACACAAAGCAGAGTACGAATACAATAGCTGTTGTGCTGCCTGCATTTTGTTGCTCCTCACGTGTTTGGCCTGAGAACTCAAATGAGTAGCCTGTAGGCAAACTTTGTTCTGCAACTTCTTCAATAGCCTTGATAGCTTGACCTGATGTATAGCCACTTGCAGGGTTACCATTTATAGCCATTGAGGTGTACATGTTGAAGCGGTTGATATTATCAGGTCCATAGCTTGGAGTGATGGTCATGAACTCTGTAATAGGAGCCATCTCATTGCCATTGCGCACCTTTATCTTGTAAAGACTTTCAAGGTTGGTACGATCAGCTTGTTCACCTTGTATCATTACACGATAAATCTTACCAAAGCGGTTGAAGTTTGATGCGTATAATCCACCATAGTAACCTTGCAGTGTAGTAAGGATATCTTTGGGCGAAAGACCTGCGCGTTTACACTTTGCAGCATCAATATCAATGGTGTATTCAGGGAAGTTGGTGTTGAATGTAGTCTGTGCCGATTCAATTTCTGGACGCTTTTGCAATTCTGCCAAGAAGTTTTGTGCTACTTGATAGAATTTGCTCAAGTCGCCACCCGTACGGTCTTGCAAGTTGAGGGTGAAACCATTGGTAACACCGTAACCTGTAATCATAGGAGGTTGGAAGAACAATACTTGTGCGTCTTTAAATACATCGCGAGAACGTAGATAAAGGTTGGCAAAGATAATGGTAGAACTTTCCTTCATAGAACGTTCCTCCCAGTCTTTCAACTTGATGATAAACGAACCATAAGAAGGACCTTGGCCACCAATGAACGAATAACCAGACACAATAGTACTAACCTCAACTGCTGGACAAGAGCGAACTAAGCTATCTACCTTGTTTAGGTAGGCTTCGGTACGGTCTTGTGATGTGCCAGGAGGCATGGTAACAACACCCATGATAGTACCTGTATCTTCGCTTGGCACCATAGCTGTAGGTGTAATGTTCATCATCCAAACCAATATAGCAATACTTACGCCTACCAAACCGAGCGAGAGCCACGGACGTTGGATGAATTTGATGGTCTTTTTCTTATAAGATTTTAAAATATTATCGAATGAACTCTCAAATGAGTTTTGGAATTTCTTTGTAGTTAAGCCGATGAAGGCAAAAATAGCTACAATAGAAAGTATGATGGTAATGAATGGGTGAGAATCGAAGTTGAAACCACCAAATATCAAACCAATAATAGAGATGAGCACAAGTATCAAGGTGATGCTTGGGTGGAGAATACGGCCAATGCTTTCAGCGTAGCGCTGATACATGGTCTGACCTGCAGCCTTGTAAGCTTTGCCCATACGTTCCTTAAGTGTTTCGTCTTTTTCGCCATGAGCCTTGTGCGGCTTAAGCAACATGGCACAAAGTGCAGGCGAAAGTGTTAGTGCGTTCAATGCAGAGAAACCAATAGCTATGGCCATGGTCAAACCGAACTGACGATAGAACACACCCGATGTACCCGACATAAAGCTCACAGGGATAAACACTGCCATCATCACGAGTGTGATAGAAACAATTGCAGAACCCAACTCGCGCATTGCATCGATAGATGCCTTGCGAGCAGAAGTGTATCCTTGGTCAAGCTTTGCGTGCACACCTTCAACCACCACGATGGCATCGTCCACCACAATCGCGATGGCCAACACCATAGCTGATAGTGTAAGCAAGTTGATTGAGAAACCAATCGCGTAGAGAGCAAAGAAGGTACCTATCAATGCCACAGGTATGGCTACCGATGGGATGATAGTGCTTCGCATATCTTGCAAGAAGATATATACTACGATAAACACAAGGATAAATGCCTCAATCAAGGTTTTAATAACCTCATGTATAGATGCAAATAAGAAGTCATTGACGTTTTGCGCCACTGTAATCTTCATGCCTTGTGGCAAGCCTTTTTCAGCGTCTTTCAGTAGGCTCTCGCAGTCTTGCACAATCTGAGTTGCATTTGATCCTGCCATCTGAGACACCATACAAGTAACGGATTTATGTCCATTAACCTTACCTGCAAAGCCATAGCTAACACGACCTAATTCTACGCGGGCTACATCCTTCAAACGGATGATTGTACCATCGGAATTGGCTTTAATAACCATATTCTCAAATTCAGGAGCCTCGCTCAAACGTCCTTTATAGCGTAGGGTATATTGGAATGTTTGATTTTCGCGTTCACCGATGTTACCAGGAGCAGCTTCAATATTTTGTTCTGCAAGTACGCCACTGATGTCAGAAGGCATCAAATGATATTCAGCCATCTTTTCGGGGTCAAGCCATATACGCATAGAGTAGTCGGCACCCATCACGTTAGCATCACCTACACCCTTTACACGCTGAATTTGTGGTATGATATTGATTTTTGCGTAGTTCTCAATGAAAGCTTCACTGTAGCGGTCTTCTGCATCCGAAACAGAGAAAATCATCAACATTGAGTTCTGACGTTTTTGTGTAATCACACCTACTTGTGTAACCTCAGAAGGAAGCAAACCCTGTGCTTTGGCCACACGGTTTTGCACGTTTACCGCAGCCATATCAGGGTCGGTACCCATTTTAAATGTAATTTGAATGGTCGCAGAACCTGTGTTGGTTGCTGTAGAAGTCATGTAGTCCATGTTTTCTACACCATTGATTTGCTCTTCAAGAGGAGCAATCACTGAGTTCAACACAGTTTGTGCATTAGCACCCGTATAGGTAGTACTTACCTGCACGGTTGGCGGTGCGATGTCTGGATATTGGACGACTGGTAAAGAAGTAAGTCCCAATACACCCAATATGACAATCACAATTGATATTACGGTTGATAAAACCGGTCTATTTATGAACCGATCAAGTGTCATATTTTATAAATATATTAAATTCTAAGCAGATGTAAGAAGTTTTAACAAACGTGTATGTATTTGTATAACCTCTTACACATTTTGACTGTTAGCTAATTCTTTTTAATAATGTTGCTTAGTGTTGTCCAGGCATTTTACCATCCTTCATAGCCTGTTGCTCTTTCTTTTGGTTTGCTTGGAGTTGAGCAGGAGTGATAGGATTAATCTTTTGTCCGTTCTTAAGTTGGTTTACACCATCAACTACGATACGTTCGCCAGAGCGAAGGCCTGAAGTTATTACATAGTTCTGACCATCATTTTGTGGAAGAACGGTGATTTCACGAGTTGCAACAGTCTTATCGTTGTTTACAACGTAAACAAATTTCTTATCTTGCACATCAAATGTTGCGCTTTGTGGTACCATGATAGCATCGTTAGCATGTGTAGGAACAAGCACAGCACCTGTACCGCCAGAGCGAAGTATGTGTTGAGCATTGTCGAAGGTTGCACGCATTTGCACCGAACCTGTGCTTTGGTCTATCACACCGCTAATAGTGCTTACCGTACCGCTTGGGCTGTAGGTAGTGCCATCAGAGAGTTTAAGTGTTACCGAAGGCATTTTTTTGATAGCAGCGTTTACACCGCCAGCTTCGCGTGTAAGTGCAAGCAGTTGCTTCTCGGTCATAGAGAAGTAAACGTACATTTTTGAGATGTTTGATACAGTGGTTAAAGCCTCGGCAGAAGATGCGCTAACCAAGCTACCTACACGATAGGGAATAGAACCTACAACACCATCTGCAGGACTTGTTACTGTACACCATCTTAGGTTGTCTTGAGCGCTTTGCAATTGAGCTTCGGCTGCCGCAAGCTGAGCCTCGTATGACGCGAGTGTGTTTTCAGCCATTTTCAAGTCGTAGCTTGAGATGATGTTTTGCTTGAAGAGCATGCGCTTGTTGTCTACAGTAAGTTTTTGAGTTGCGATGTTAGCACGACATACGCGTATTTGTGCTTGTGCAGATTTTACGGCAGCGCGGTATTGCTCTGAGTCAATCAAAAACAAGGGTTGTCCTTTGCGTACTGTTGCGCCTTCATCAACGAGCAGTTTAACCAAATAGCCCGATACTTTAGGACGAATTTCGATGTCTTGCATACCCTTGATGGTTGCAGGATAAGAGGTTTCCAAGTCCGCCGATGTTGTTTGTACGGTCTCTACTGCGAAGTCGTTGCTGGCTTCGCCCATCTGGTTCGACTTGCTTCCGCAACTGGTCAGCACCACTGCGGTTAGCACCCATAAAGCGATTTTCTTCATGTGTTGTTTGTTATGTATAGAATGATTATTATATTTTCTTTTTCTTAAGGCAGATTGTACAGCCTATGCAAGCGTTTATATACAATGCATGTCAATATAAACTTTGTGCAAAGTTACGGCAAAAAAACTAAACGTTGTATGTTAGTTTTCGCATAAAGTGTTCTTATTAGTATTTTTTAAAATTATATTTGGACGTCAAATGGTATTTTGACGGGTTTACATAGCATTTAAGCCTACATTTTTATATTGTATATTGATTATATTCAGTAATCATTGATATGAGTTTGTGCACCTATTTATGTAAAAGGCAGTTATAGAAAAAATAAGAGCGAGGAACTTGCAAATAGCATGAAGTGCTTTTGCAAGTTCCTCGCTCTTTATATCCTATTGTTATTTGATATGTTTTTGATTATGGGGCTATTAGTATGCAAAACGTACGTTGTCTACCCACAAAGTGTTGCCCACTGTGCCTACGTATGCACCGCCGTGGCTTGAGTCAAACTGTAGAACAATGTGTGTTGGCTTTTCGTTGGCAGCAGCCCAACCCACTTCGCGTACAGGTACCATTACACCTTTAGAGTTGCGGGCATATTTGGTTAGTGCGCCCGATGTGAGAGCCCATGCCGAAGAGTAGAAGCTCTTTTTACGGATGTCGCCATACTCAATATTAAACGACTGATTGTTTTTCCAACCACTTGATGTGCTAAAGCGGTGAACCATTGTACCTACGCGTTTGGCATAGATATTACCTTTAGCATCTTCCCAACGTTTTTGCAGATATAGGATACAATCTGCCATGTCCTGTCCAGCAACAGACGAACCTTTAGTGATGCCATTTTGTCGGATGCGGTTGCCTTTAACAATGTGTGTTTTGTAGTCAAATACAATGGCTTTGGGACGTTTTGTAAATTTAAGTCCTGCATTCAGTTTGGCCATTGGGTTTTTGGTGTCGGTAATTGGCTGAATGGTGTTGCCCAAGAATATAGAGCCTGCAGCAAGCACTTTGATGTTGATAATGCCAAGCACTTTGGCTTCAACGATGTGTGTGTATAGCTTTACGCACGAGCCATGTCCAGGGTGGCTATCACGATACACGCTAACGTTAGTTTTAGTAACACCACTTACTTTAGCCCACACGTTAGACGAACCCCATGGTGAACCCAAGTGCATGAGTTTAACGGTGTTACCGCCAATAATGCCGCTTTCTTTGATTGTTTGGGCAGTCCACGATTCAAAGTTCCCTTTAGGAATAAACTGTAGTTTGTTACCATTTTCGTCAGCTTGCTCTGTCTGTAAGAACTCAGGCGAGTAGGGCAATGCTTGCATTGAAAGGGTGCTTGACAAAGTAAGTAGTGCACCCAATGCGATTGTTCTGAACTTCATAATAAAAATGTAAAATCTTGCAAGGCCGTATGTTTTATTTAGCCCTTGCTGTGATGATATTTTTATGTATAGTTTTGTGTTAAAATGCTTCGTTTATGTTGAATATAAGACCGCCACCGTTGCGTGTAAATCCGTAGTCTATACGGATGTTGATGCGTTTCTTAAATTCCCATCTGTAGCCAACTCCTCCATTGGGCAATGTGCGGCGCCATGCAATGTTGTCGAAGTTGTTGAATGCGTTAGCTAATGCCACCCATGCCACAACGCCGCTTCTACCTTTAATGTGTTGTCGCAGTTCAAGTTGCCCTTCTATCACATTGTTGTCGCGGTATCGTCCCTCGTAATATCCACGCATACGATCGTTAGATCCCACCTGTGCGAGCATTGTCCATGGGGTATGTCCGTAGTTAAACATTCCATGCAGTTCGCCTGCAATCACAGCTCCTTTCCATGCTTTTTTATAGGCAGAAAAGGTTGCTTCGGTAGTTGAGTAGCCGTGGCCTTTGTTGCCAAAAAAGCGTGGTGTAAACGTTTGGTCTATTTGTAGAAACATACCTTTTGTTGCGTTCAGCATAAAGTCGCGCGAGTCGTAGGTAAATGATAGACCTGCAGTATAGGTATGTATTGTTTTATTTTGCCCTTGCCACAAATAGCTATAAGTTTGGTCTACTCCTCGTGCTTGGTTCACTTGATAGTTGATGAGTGGGCCTAAGTAAGTATTGTTTGCCAATTTCACCATAAAGCGAGCCATGGCATTGATGCGGTTGCGTCGGTAGTCGGTTTTGTTAGCATCGATGTCAGCGTTAGCATAACCTATACCCCAAAAACTTGTAGTAAAGGTAGACAAGTTAAGTTTATAATCCAATCTGAACCTATCGTGCGGAAAAATGTGGTTACCTCTTAGTCCTACAAGAAAGAAACCGCCCGTTGTAAAGTTAGAATATACAGAGGCATTAGAGCGTGCCAATGTAGAGTCGGATGGGTCGGCTGAGTAGGTGGCTGTACCTAGTAGCCCGAGGCCTAAGCCTGTGGTAGAAGAGTAGTTAGGTCCTGGTATAAAACCAAAATCAACTCGCTTACTCTTTTTGGGCTTGTTTGATTCGCGAAAGTAGTTTAGCACCCTCTTAACAAGTCCTTTGCGTTCGCCTTTCTCCCCGATAGAGTCGTTGGCATATGCAGTCACTTCTTGTTTTATGGGTAGGCTATCATTACCAACAATGCTTGTTGCATTGTTGTCATTGTGGCTATGCGCATGGGCTTGTTGCACATTTATGGCAAGCATGCCTGCAAGTAGCCATGCCAAGTTGAATGAGCCTTGGGGGGATATTCTTATTTTCATAATCTTGGCAAAATTACGGGTTTTTGGTGTAATATGTATAAAAAATTGGTATTTATTAGTGTCGTACCGAAAATACGTGCTTGTTTGCTATGTCTGTTTTTAAACAATTGACATAAATAGCCAATGTGTAAACTTATAGCTTTTTTATAAAATCATTATTTTTGATGAGGTGTGGAAATGCTTAGCTTCGTACATTTGCTAAACAATAGGTAACGAAAAACTATTGTTTGAATGTTAAACTTTAATACGTTAATAGTCTATGATGAACAAGATTCTAGGTTTCTCATGCTTTATTCTCTCCTTGTTAGTGGCGTCGTGTGGCAATTCTGTATCTACCACACCGCAGGAGGTTGAAGGCAAAATGTTTACTGGCGAGGGCATTTTGGGTAATGTACCTTATGTTTACGCTCATTACGATGCAGAGCGTGCTAAGCACGAAATTTATTTAGCAGAAAATCACCTCAAGTATACGGATGAGGGAAACAAAGAAGATAGTGTATTTCACGCAAAGTATTACGAAACACTCAAGGGTATTGCTAATGAACTCGATGGCAAAGAAATGCCGTTTGAACGTTGTGTGGGGGGCAAGCGCGAGGTGTTGAAAGGTTTTACTCTTTCGGTAGAGCATGCAAGTACTGGTTATTTCCCCCTTGTGTCATTGAAGTTGAATGTTCCAGAGGGCTATGTTATAAAGAGTGAAGACCGCTCAGCTCATGCTGTAATAGCTTTAAATAAGGATGGTATGGCTATATCGCTTGAAAGAGTTGGAAATACATGGATTATGTTTGGATTAAAAGTAGGTGCATCGCCTTATAAACTTACGTTGAAATCAAATCTCACTGAGTCGATAGAACGTCTTTATTTTTTAGATCAAGTGGCCAAGTTAGTTGAAGTTGACAAGGCTGCTTTCGAAGAATATGCCAAGAAGAAACAAGAGGCTGAGAATAAAAAACTCACCGAACAAGCTAAGGCAAACGATTTAGCTAAGTTGCAGTTTACCGAAAAGGGATATGGTCCACTTACTTTACAACAAAGCGACAAGGCTATACCCAAAAGCCTCGAAAACTTCTACACCCATTATACGCTTCGTGCAGACCGCGACATGGGACAAAATGAATACTCTTTTTATAATGGTACAGAACTTGTCGCCATGCTTTATGCAGATATGAAATCGCACGAGATTATGAAGATTTGCATAGAGAGTGACAAAATTAGTGTGAAGTGTAGCAATGGTAAAAGCATAAAAGTTGATATGCCACTCAACAATGTTGTAAAGGATTTTGAGGGCAACTGCATGATAGGTTGTACACCAGAGGACGAAGGACCATCTCTCACGTTGGGTGGGAGCGTAAAACTGCGTGTCACAGCTCAAGATCTTACTCCTACGGGTGAGGCTAAGCTCGATTCTGTACTTGATTCGTTTGAATATGCTGAAATTTCTGCGACTGATATATCAACCGACCGCCCCGTTTCTGAGATTTTGATCAGTTATTGATGAAAAAACAAATGCTCATAAATTCAAAAAAAATCATCAATCGCTTTGCTTGCTCTGATTTCTTGATTTTTGAGCATATTTTTATAAAACATTGAAAATCAATAAACTATGGTTGTTTTGAAATAGCTATACCTTATTTTATCCCCTTATAATACGTGTTCTAATGTGCTAAGCATACGTATCCTTAGCACATTAGAACACGTATTCTTGTATGCTAAGCATACGTATCCTTAGCACATAAGGATACGTGTTCTTGTAGAACTACAGATCAAATTGTATGCAACTATGTGATTATTTATTAAAAGTGTTAATTTTTATAGTGTGTGATTTAACGTTTTGTCTCTAGATTGGAAGTGTAAAATGTCAAAAATAGTTCACTTTTTATGGCATGATTGCTCAATTTGTTTATAAGCAGGTGTTTAATTTTTTGTTATAATTAAGTAGACAAATCTCTTTTATAATTATAGAGTTTGTGAGAGAGTTCCTTGATAACTTGCTTCATGGCTCGGCAGTTAGATAAAAATCCTTGATAATTACAAACACCTTCTTAAAGAAAAGGCAAGAATGTGTTTAATGCTTGCTAGCATGGCACATTCTTGCCTTTTCTTTTTATAGATGATGGTGCTTTTATCTGCTTGTCTTCTTCATGTATCTGATGCCTTCAACCAAATGGCGCATAATGGGGAAGAAGTGGCAATAGCCCTTCCGAGTGCTCTGAATAGCAAAACATAGACAATCCCACCATGCGTGCATGCCATGGCGATAGTAGGATATAGCACCGCGACTGCGCTGTACACCAGCATCAATATATACCATCGATTTCTTAAGATTCATGCTGGTTTCTACTATTTTTTCGGGATAGTAGTGCATCTTTAGCCCATAGTGTAGTGCGTCCTCAAGCCATATCTCCTCCTCGCCACAAGTAAGGAATTTAGTGCCAAGACCAAACCTCTCGTCAAAGCGTATTTTTCCTTGAACGCTTGTGCGACGACATGCCATTTCGAGTGCCGAAACTGAATATTGAGCTGGTATGGCAATGATGTCGAAGTCCTCGTTGGGATAGTTCTTAAGAGGGGTGCCTTTATAGGTGGTGGCACAAAAGAACGCAACATCAAGTTTACTATTTTCTTCGAAATGTTTTAGCACAACGCTTGGCGTTTCGGGCAGTAGATGCGCGTCGTCATCGGCATACATCACAATGTCTGATGTAGCTTTGTCGAGTGCTAAGTTGCGATTGGCAGATAGACCTTGCCCCTTGTAGGTATAGATAGCAACGTCTGTTCGGGTGGCAAGCACCTTGGGGATAAGGTCTAAGTAACGCTCGTCAGTATATTGGTAAGATACGATGTATCGCACGTTGTCTTGTGGCGGCAATAGCACGTCTTGCACACGCACCACGCCTTTATTGAGCGAGCAAATGAGTATGTCGAGGGTCATGGTATTTATGTTTTTAATGTGTGTTCAGATTATGTTTATATAGTAACTGAATGTGAGCACATGATAGGCTTGTTGCTTTTTGTTCATTACAAGATTTATAAAGCAGTAATCACTTCGTTCATCAAGATGTCGTGTGCTTCGGTTGGTAGTTTACTTACTAATTGGCACGGAAAGCAAATGCCTATTTTGTATGCTTGGCTAATAGCTTGCTGCGATAAAAACCTATCGTAAAAGCCTTTGCCTCGGCCCAATCGGTGTAGTGATTGGTCGAATGCAACCCCTGGCGTGATAACTAAATCAACCTGCTTGAGGTTGGTAAATGCGTTATCACATGCTATAGGTTCTTGTATGCCAAATGCACCTTTTTGCAGATGATTAAAGTTTTGAAAGCGCCTTAAAAGTAGGTTATCGCCTTCAGCAACTGGAAGCAGAATATTCTTTTTGTCCTTATATTTGAGGAGCAAAAGGCTAGTGTCTACCTCATCGGGCAAGGAAGCAAATAGCACGATTGTTTGTGCCTTGACAAAGCATTCGTTCAGCTCTAACTTTGTAGTTATCTGTTGCGATAAACGAAGTTTTTCTTGTTCTGTAAGCTTTTTAACAAGTGCTTTTATACGTTTGCGAATAATCTGTTTCTCCAACATAAAGCCAATTGTGCTTGTGTATTAGTGAATGGTGCAAGCGTATATGTCCAAGGCATAGAAGGCTGTAACCATTGCATGATGTCGGCACTTTGAGCAGCATAGGCAAAGAAGGTGTTGTGCATCCATCTGTTGCGAAATGCTGCAAGAGCTTGCGTTTTTTGCTTGTTATGGTTGTCATTTACCATAGGGAAAGCCTTATTAGCATTTAGCACATATATAGCTTTTAGCACTGCCTTATCGTTTTGATTGGCATATTCGGCAGCCTCTCCATCATCAAAGATGTCTGATATAATGGCTGTGCCAATATAGCTTATCATCAGTTTTTTTGAGCGCTGTATCATGAGGTTGCGGCGCTTTAGTCCAGCCTTTTCAGCGTATTGAGCAAAGCCTTCAACAACATTGTGTTTGGTCATAAAAGCTGCTACAGATGCCATGTCGTTGCACTTCATGAGGGCGGTGCGATTGTTGTCTACAAAATCGTAAGCATATTGAAAGAATAAGCCACTGAGGTATGCTTCCTTAAAGTAAGAGGTTATGCCTATGGTGTCGCGAGGTATAAATATGTCGGGCACAATGCCACCTCCACCATACACAATGCGTCCCAGGCGAGTTTTGTATTTTTCGCCCGTAGTGCGTATGCTATCGGCAGAGTAGTATTCGCCATGTTCGGCACGTAGCAATAGGTCGGCCTCATAGTCTTCTTCATCACCAGGCTTATAGGGCTTCTGCACGCAACGGCCCGATGGTGTGTAGTAACGTGCAGTCGTTAAGCGCAGCATTGAGCCATCAGGAAACTCTATGGGCACTTGTACAAGTCCCTTGCCAAAAGTACGTCGGCCAATAATGGTGCCGCGGTCATTATCTTGCATAGCGCCAGCAAATATCTCGCTTGCTGAGGCTGAAGTCTCGTCTACCAACACCACAAGGGGTAGGTTTTGGTACGATCCTCGTCCATCTGTACGATACTCTTTGCGTTTTGATTTTCTGCCTTCAGTATATACAATCAAAGCGTTTTTGGGTAAAAACTCATTGGCCAATTGTACGGCTGTTTCCATGTATCCACCAGGGTTGCCGCGTAGGTCAAGGATGAGTTTATTAAATCCTTGTGCTTGCAGATTGCTCAAGGCTGCTATAAACTCAGCGTATGTAGTTTCGCCAAAACTTGTAATGCGGATGTAGCCAACTCCTGGGCTTGCCATGTAAGTGGCATCGATTGTTTTGACGGGTACGTCGCCACGCGTAACGTTGAAAGATAGTAAATGGGGTTGTCCCATTCGCTTGATACCTAATTTGGCAACAGAGCCTTTTGCGCCTTTCAATCTTTTCATTACGCCTTCATTAGCAATGCTGTCGCCAACATAGGTTTTACCATCTATAGACACAATGCGGTCGCCAGCAACGATGCCAACTCCCTCTGATGGTCCTCCCTTGACCACTTTAACAACTCTAATGGTATCTTTGTATATGGTAAACTGAACTCCAATGCCCGAGAAACTGCCTTTGAGGTCTTGCATAGACTCTTCTACCTTTGATGCAGAAACATAGGTAGAGTGGGGGTCAAGTTCCTTAAGAATTTGTGGCAAGGCTTTTTCAACTAAGTCGGGGATATTAACAGTATCAACATATTGGTCTTCGATGAGATGAAATAAATCAATGATTTTATTGCTCGAATTGTTGATAATGCTCAAGCGGTTGCCTGAAAAATGGTTGGCAAAGAAACTTCCAAGCAATATACCCACTACAACACCAATAGAAGCTATTAGTGGAACAAACCTATTTTTATTATGCTTAATCATTAATATTTAAACCTTATAATTGTGTTTGTTGATAAGCCTTACTCCTTTGTGCTGCAATCGTTGATATGCTCAACAGATATGCCTGCTTGTTCAAGAAGTTCTATGCCATCAGTAAGACGATAGCTTCGTGCGTATACCACTCTTTTAATGCCTGCTTGAATGATGAGTTTGGCACATTCAATGCAAGGAGCATCTGTAACGTAGAGTGTAGCTCCGTCAGAATTATTGTTTGAGCGTGCTATTTTAGTAATAGCATTGGCTTCGGCATGTAGCACGTAGGGAAGCGTAAGTCCGTTTTCACCTTCGCACACATTGGGAAAACCAGATGGTGTGCCGTTATATCCATCACTGATTATCATCTTATCTTTCACAATCAGAGCACCTACTTGTCGGCGAGTGCAGTAGGAGTTTTCTGCCCATATTTGCGCCATGCGTAGATAGCGACGGTCTAATAATTCTGCTTTTGTCATTGCAGTCTTTTCGGTTTGATTAATAGAGTTATAGAGAAGATGAATGGCACTATCAGCAACAAGCTCTTTTGCGAGCATGCTGAGTAAAGATGCCAATAGTCTATAAACTTATACGAGTTGATTTAATTTGTAATGCCATCTCGTTTAAGCAAGGCTTTTATGCTTGGTTCTTGACCACGGAAGCGCTTGTAGAGTTGCATGGGAGGTTCTGTTCCACCCTTTGAGAGCACGTTGTTGCGGAAACTCTGCGCGACTTCGGTATTGAATATGCCTTTTTCCTTAAACAGAGAGAACGCATCAGCATCGAGCACCTCCGCCCATTTGTAGCTATAGTATCCTGCAGCATATCCACCAGCCATGATATGGCTAAACTGTACGCTCATACATGCTGTGGACTCAATAGGTAGCAATTGTACCTGTTGCCAAGCTTCGTCTTCAAAGAGCTTAATGTCCTTGTTTAAGGCAGATGTGAGTGTATAGTATGCCATGTCGAGCAAACCAAATGAAACTTGTCGCATACATGCATAAGCCGCTTGGAAATTACGGCTTTTGCGAATACGATCAATGTATGCTTGAGGCAGAGGCTCATTGGTTTGATAATGATAAGCAAATGTACCTAAAAATTCTGGTTCTATAGCATAGTTTTCCATAAATTGTGATGGAAGTTCTACAAAGTCCCAGTAAACCGACGTACCGCTTAAAGCTTGATAATGTGTCATGGCAAAAATTCCATGCAATGCATGTCCAAACTCATGTAAGAACGTTTGCACTTCGCCCAATGTGAGTAGAGCGGGAGTATTGCCTGTAGGCTTAGTGAAATTGGTGGTAACACTTACTACAGGACGGTAGGAATTTTGAGAGGTGACGGTTTCGGTAGTTGGAGCGTCACAGTGTTCGTCTCGGTAGTTGGTCATCCATGCACCTCCCTTTTTACTCTTTCGTGGAAAGAAGTCTACGAGCAATATAGCCAGGAATGTACCATCTTTATCGTAGACATTATATGCAATGACATCTTTTTGATAAACAGGGATGTGATTGTTTTCCTTAAATGTTATGCCATATAGTTTGGTGGCCAAACCTAACACTCCCTTTTGAACTCTTGATAGCTCAAAATAGGGGCGAAGCATGTTGGGGTCGTAGTCGTAAAGTGCCTTTTTGAGTTTCTGACTGTAGTATGAGAAGTCCCAAGGCATGAGCTTAAAGTCGTTACCTTCTATTTCTTTAGCTTTGGCCTCAACCTCTTTAACTTCTTCTTTAGCCTGAGGCAGATAGCTATCTATGAGGTCATTAAGTAGCTTGTATACGTTTGCCTCGTTCTCTGCCATACGTCTGCGTAAGGCATAGTCTGCATAGTTTTTGTACCCAAGTAGTTGAGCCAATTCACGGCGTAGATTAACAATGTTTTTTACCACTTCAAAGTTGTTGTATGCATTGTTGTGAGTGCAGCGACTATTGTAGGCACAATACATCTTTTTGCGATACTCGCGTTGGGTAGAGTACATCATGAAGGGGCCATAGCTTGGTGCGTGTAGGGTAAATACCCAACCATCAAGCCCTTGTTGTTGGGCTTCGTGCTTGGCTGCTTCGCGTTGTATAGTGGGCAGTCCGTCAAGCTCTGCTTCGTCGGTGATATGTAGCTTAAAATTGTTGGTTTCTTTGAGCAGATTTTGTGAGAAAACGAGTGTGTATTCTGAGAGTTTCTTGGTTATTTCTCTAAACTTTTCTTTTTGCTCATCGCTAAGTGTTGCACCAGAACGTTCAAAGCCCTTGTAGGTTTTGTTAAGTAGCATAAGGTCTTCACCTTTCAGCGTATCTCGTTCATTATCATACACAACTTTAACCCTTTCAAAGAGTTTTGCGTTGAGCATAATATTGTTTTCGTGCTCTGAGAGTAGGGGCGATATTTCATTGGCAAGTTCGTCCATCTCGTCGTTGGTTTCGGCGCTGAGCAAATTAAATAATATAGTAGTAGCGCGCTCAAGCATAAATCCACTTTGGGCGAGGGCCACTATTGTGTTATGGAAAGTTGGGCTTTCTTCGTTGCTAATGATGCTTTCTATTTCATCTGTTTCAGCCTTCATTCCTTCTTTAATTTTGTTTCTTAAAAGACTGATAACCTCTGTTGATTGGGCAGTTTCTTGCTCTGAATATGCATCCGAATTGTTAGATAAAACAAGATTGCTCCATTCTTTATCTGTGAGTAGTTGAGAGTATATGAATTTTTTCATGCGATTGTTTAAATAGTAGGTAAGTGTTTTATTTTTGTTGTGTATGAAACACTTGTTTATGGATTATTTGTTTGCATGTATTTAGTTAATGCATCCTCGATCTCTGCAAACTTTTTGCCCCTATTAAGAGCGTAATATGTGTCGTAGAGCAAAGGGCCCCAAAGCTTTATGGAATTAGGCGATAGCTCTCTGAATTTCTCTAATAGAGGCTCTGCTTGGCTATAGAAGGATTGTCGCTTGGACAGCGCTTTTTTGTATTGTTGCGATGTGATGTTTGAGGGCATGGCAAATTGGCTTACTTTGCCAACAAACGAAGCGCCTTTGTAATAGTAAGCAATGGCATTAGCCGAATCGTTAGTAATAACTTTGTCTGCATTGACAATGCAACTATCATACTGTTGTGTTTCGTAGTAAGCTACGCTTTTTGCTAAGTAGGCTGCTATGTGAAGTGAAGGTGTTTTGAGCTGTTGGTTGGCAACTGAAATGGTATTTGCATACTGCCTGTTTTGATTATAAAAATCTACTAAGTTAGTGAAGAATACGGGCTCATTGGGATATTCCTTACAGCCTTTAATCAGCCATTTCTTATAATTAGTTGTATCGTTTAAAGCGTTGGCAGAAAGAGCCAAGTATTTAATAACCATAGGCTTTGATGCGTTTACGCTTAGTGCTAAATCTTTATATCTTGTTGTTTCTGCGTATTTCTTTGCATAGTAAGCGCAACTCAAATAAATCACAGCATTTATAGCCTCCTTATCTTTGTTAAGGTTTGATTTTTCTCCAGTTGTTGTATATGGAAGGTCTAATGACAATCGTAAGTATTGCAATGCATCATTATATTTTTTATTTTTATAAAAAAAGCGTGCTGCAGCATTGATATTGGGCATATAGTGGTGTATATTGTCGTATGCAATGCGTTGTAACTTAGTATCTTTTGATTGTTTATCTTTGTTTTCGTTCTCTATAGAGTCTATTCTGATAGCATTAATTACCACTTGAAAGGTGGTTGAGAAGAAGGCTGTTGTATCGTAGTTCTGCTTAAGATACATCTTCATGTTTTGAGCATCGTTTAGTCCACGGTTAGCTTCAATGGCATAAAGATAGAGCTTGCTGTCGAAACAATAGTTTGTATCTGCTTTAAGTTTATCTATTTGTTTGATTGCTTCGTTATAGTTTTTATCCTTCAGTGCAATTTTAATAGGTTTGTATGCCTTTTGAGCCTTTGCAGGTAAACAAATAGAAGCTAATATGCAGAGTAGCACACACCATATTGTGTTAAGAATACAGTGTTTGCAAAGTCCTTTGAACTCTTTAATAAGCGTATTGTGAGTGATGAGGCTTGGCAACATCTTTAAATACATTTTAGCTTGATGCATAAGGTAAAAGTGATTGTAATAATATATATTGTGCGTAATACAGACACTTTAGGATGTTTATATAAATATGGGGGGATGTAAAGTAGATGTGTTGAACATCTATTTAAATTGAGGTTATAAGTTTTCTTTGTACAGTCAAGAAACTTATAACCTCAATCATAGTAAAGAAATAGTATCTATTATTTATTTTCCAGCTTTGTTAGCAGCTTCAAGTAGAGCATCCATTTCTTTAGCCTTTTCAGTAAGGCCTAAAGAGCTATAGCACATTTGAAGAGGAGAAGCCCAACGCTTTACATCCTCAGGTGCCAACTCACGAACCTTTTCCATGCAGATACGTGCGTTTTCGTAGTAGCTGCGTACGTAACTGATTTCTTTGTCGTAGATGGCTTTGTTACGTTGATATGAGCCGTCTGAAGCTTTACCGGTGATGCGTGTGTTCTTGCCAATATACTTAAACTTGTTTTTGGCAGAGTGTGTTTGGTCGTAGATGTCGTTGATATAAGCTGTACCTTTATTGAATAGAGCATCTTTGAAGTTAGGGTCGATGGCAAGAGCTTTGTCACAACTTTCGATAGCAGCTTTGTAGTCCTTCTTAACGTTCAGCTCAATAGCACCTTTGATAAACCAAGCCATCTTGTTGTTAGGCTCGCTCTGTACCAAACTGTTTGACAATTCTTCAGCTTCTGCAACCTTATTGCTTTGCATATAGTAGTAAATAAGGTTTTGCATGTAGCTTTCTTTGCCTGTACGCTTGTAAGCTTCAAGAATAGTTTTTTGCCATTCTACAGAATCTTTCATTTCGCCCAAAGCATTGATTTTAATAAGATAAAGATCGTTCAACCCGACAGTATCTTTCAATGCTTCGTTGCAGCATTCAAGAGTTTTTTTCCAATCCTTTAGGTAGAAGTTTTGAAGTGCAAGATTGAAACGTGCTTGGCTGTAAATTTTGTGTGAAGCCTTGTATATAGAGTCGCGTTCAGCTTGGCTAAATACAGGAGAAACCTTTGGTAAGTTTACAAACTTCTCAAAGTATTCAAGACTTTCTTTCTTCTTGCCCATAGCGTCCATAAATGCACCGCAGTTGTAGTAGAGGTTGAGCATTGAACTGACGCCTAACTTTGTGCGCATTGTAACAAAGTTGTCTACCTTAAGCTTGCCTTTTGCATTAGGCTTTTGATTGTAGCTTTCAGCTGTGTTGAAGCTATTAATGATTTTATCAATAAAGTTACAGAATTGAATTGTATCAAAAGCCATGCCTTGAGAGGCTCTGGTCATTTCGGGGTTGAGCAACTTGTTCTGGAGGTCGGCATTTTGCAAGTAAAGCAATGCAAGTTTGTCGTTCTTGTCGTTTGCTTTAGCTTTTTCTATGTCGGCGTTCAGTTGTTCTTGTGCGTCCTTATACAATTGCTGAGCTTGTTCATAAGATTCGCTCGTACGCTTTTGTAGCAATCCGTCGGCTTTGCGAACAAGGTCGTTAGCCTTGTAAGATCCAATGTGTTGGTCGCTCTGCGCTGTAGCAGTGGCAAAGCCACAAAGCAATACAGCTAAACATAAAACTAACTTTTTCATTGTTGTTTTGGTTTTACAATCTATTATTAAAATGGAAAAGATAGTGAGAATGCATAGCTTGCATTCAATTGTTTTTCTTTAAAGTAAGCATTCTCACTATCAATATTCTTCATATTTTGTTATTCGTTTGGAGTGTTGTTGTTTTCTGATTCGTTTTCTGTGTTTTTGTTATTTAAGTTTACATCCGAAAACAAAGGTAGATCATTATCGCTTGCAGTAGTAGTTTCAGCTTTTTGTTCTATCTCCTCCTCTTCTTCTTCTTCGTTTGAGGGTACTACGCATACGCTTGATATTTCCTCATTGCGTTTTTTAAGTTCAATGAGTTTCACACCTTGAGTAGCTCTACCAAGTACGCTGATGTTCTTTACACGTAAGCGTATAGTTATACCGCTCTTGTTGATAATCATCAAATCCTCATCCTCAGTCACTGCTTTGATTGCAACAACTTTACCTGTATCTTCTGTAACGTTGAGTGTTTTCACACCCTTTCCGCCACGATTAGTAACACGATAATCTTCAACGGCAGAGCGTTTGCCCTTTCCTTTCTCGCTGACTACTAACACAGTTTCTTTTTCAGGATTGTTTATGCATATCATGCCTGTAACCTCGTCTGTTCCGTCTTCATCAAGTCGGATACCACGTACACCTGTTGCAGTTCGGCCCATTGTGCGAACGGTATTCTCATTAAAACGAATAGCGCGTCCGTTGCGGTTAGCAATGATAATCTCGTTAGAGCCATTAGTTAATACAACGCTTACAACTTTGTCGTTTTCGAGAATGTTGATAGCATTAACACCATTTGTGCGAGGGCGAGAGTATTCGCTAAGACAAGTTTTCTTGATGATACCTTGTTTAGTGCAGAACATCACATAGTGTGTTTGGCAGAACTCTGCATCTGCCAATTTGCGGATGTGCAGACATGCATTCACACTATCGTCTGGTTCAATGTTGAGCATGTTTTGTATGGCACGTCCTTTGGCATTCTTTGCGCCTTCTGGAATGTCATATACTTTCAGCCAGTAACAACGTCCCTTTGCAGTAAAGAATAACATCGTATTGTGCATGGTGGCATGGTAGATGTATTCAATAAAGTCTGAATCGCGTGTGCTGCCGCCTTTGGCTCCCACACCGCCACGATCTTGTGCTCTAAATTCGTTTAGTGGTGTACGCTTGATATATCCAAGGTGAGAAATAGTGATGACCACTTCATCGTCTGAGTAGAAATCTTCAGGATTAAACTCGGTAGATGATAGGCAAATTTCTGTGCGACGTTCATCGCCGAACTTTTCTTTTACTTCGATAAGTTCGTCTTTCATCACCTTGTGGCAAAGTTCATCGTCGCTCAATATTTGTTCAAAGTAGGCAATGCGCTTTTCTATTTCTTCGTATTCCTCGTGCAACTTTTCTTGTTGGATATTGGTTAGCTGTGCCAAACGCATATCAACGATGGCTTTAGCTTGTATATCGTCAAGTCCGAAACGCTCTTTTAAAGCTTCAATTGCTGCTTGTGGGTTTTTGGATGCACGGATAAGGTGAACCACTTCGTCAATGTTGTCTGAAGCAATGATGAGTCCCTCTAATATGTGTGCACGCTCTTGTGCTTTGCGTAAATCGTATTGAGTACGGCGTATTACAACATCGTGACGGTGTTCTACAAAGTACTTAATGCAATCTTTAAGCGTCAAGAGTTTAGGCATACCGCCTACACCAGGACGTTTCTTGTCGCCAGGAACAAGTGCAATACAATTGACTGCAAACGATGTTTGCAAAGCAGTCATCTTAAAGAGTTTATTAAGCACAACGTTGGCATTGAAGTCGCGTTTTACGTCAATAACAATGCGCATGCCATCCTTATCACTTTCGTCATTAACGTTTGAAATGCCTTCAATACGTTTTTCTGCTGCAAGTTGGCCTATATACTTAACAAGTTCCTCTTTATTCAGTCCGTAGGGAAGTTCAGAAACAACGATGGTATCGTGTTGTGGACCGCTTTCAATATCTGTCTTGGCACGCATAACGATGCGTCCCTTACCTGTTTCGTATGCACTTCGAACTCCTTGCATACCCATGATATAGCCACCTGTAGGGAAGTCTGGTGCCTTTACATAGTGCATAAGTTCTTCAACTGTAATGTCGGGATTATCGATGTATGCCACGCAACCATCTATCACCTCGCCTAAGTTGTGAGTAGGTACGTTGGTAGCCATACCCACTGCAATACCGCTTGCACCGTTAACAAGGAAGTTGGGGATGCGTGTAGGCATAACACTAGGTTCATCGCGAGTGTTATCAAAGTTGCGGTCCATATCAACCGTTTCCTTTTCGATGTCTTGCATCATAGCCTCGCCAACGGGCGAAAGGCGAGCTTCTGTGTAACGCATAGCAGCAGCCGAGTCACCATCCATCGAACCAAAGTTACCTTGTCCTTCAACAAGTGTGTAACGCATGTTCCATGGTTGTGCCAAACGCACCAATGCGCCATACACAGAACTATCTCCATGTGGGTGATACTTACCAAGCACATCACCTACAACACGAGCCGACTTACGTGTGGGTTTGTCGTGAGTGATGCCTAATTCCATCATATCATAAAGTATGCGGCGGTGAACAGGTTTAAAACCATCGCGTACATCAGGCAATGCACGAGCCACAATTACTGACATGGAGTAGTCAATATAAGAGGTCTTCATCTCTTCCTCAATATTGACCTTAATTATTCTGTCGTCTGTTATCATTGATATTAATTTGTTCTTTCTTTAAGCAAAAATACCACTTTATTTTATGATGCAATAATTTATAGGGCAAATAGTGTGTGATTTTTTAGATAAAAACGCCGTAAAAGCCCTTTATTTGGCTTCTACGGCGTTTTATACCCTTGTATCGGCTCTATTTTTTTATGTGTCGAAAGGATTATGAAACTTTGTTAGAAGGGAGGAAAACCTATTCTTTTCTTCTTCTTAGTGCACCTAATAATGCAGAGTTTTCTTGTGGCAATCCAATGCTAATGCGCAAACATCCATTTATTGGCTTTACGGCTATGCCATTCTTTAATAAGTACTTATACACAGCTTGGCAGTCATTGAATTTTACTAGTAAAAAGTTTGCGTCAGAATGGTAGATATGCTTGCATTCGGGTAGGTCGCTAAGTGCTAATCGTACTTTTGTTCGTTCATCAATAATTTGTCTAGCCCATTTATCAACGTCTAAACGATTGTGAACCATATTAGCAACAATTTCTTCTGTAGGTCGGTTTATTGGATGTATAAATCCAACATTTGAAATTTCGTCAATAACATTTGGATAGGCAACGATAGCTGCCATGTGAACTCCTGCCATCGACCAAGCGTGCGAAAAAGAGCGGAGTATAACGAGGTTTTTATACTTGTTTAATAAGGGTACAACAGAGGCTTGAGGGCAAAAGTCAATGTAGGATTCGTCTACAACTACCACTCCA
>ERZ808240.558-NODE-558-length-48140-cov-35.206093_pt1 | contig 48140 bp, 33 predicted proteins | sample MGYA00521084_ERZ808240 | MGnify/ENA primary metagenome ERZ808240 (study PRJEB31516, sample SAMN03275571) | gut metagenome | biome: mammalia-associated habitat; material: feces | host: Papio cynocephalus | place: Kenya | collected 2012-08-06 ...
GCCGACGTTCCGTTGCCCTTGTCCCAGAAATAGCAAGGCGCACTGTACTTCTTGCTGCCGTCAACCCAAGGGAACTCCCTCGTGACAGCCGAGTTGACATCCGCCTGAACCGCCCCGTCCGCGCACTCGATGCGAATCTTGAGGCTGCCGCTCTTCACCTCATTCTCAAAGGTAATCACCTCCGTTATGACTTTCGGCCCGCAATTCAGAGAGAAAGTACACTCCATAGCCGTCGTGCCGTCGTAGCAGACCTCATTGTGCAGGTTGCAGGTCTTCCACTGTTCTCCGTCAAGGTATTTAATGTACCAGAACACAGGTTCCTGACGCCCGTAGAACGGAGCCTTGAACTCCACTTTCGTCCCGGAGGCAAACTTCTTCACAGGAATGGTGAACTCGTAATAATCGCCGGTCCAGATGCCCTTGACTCCGCCTGTGGATATGTTGCCGGAGTTGACTGTCTCGCGCCACTGCTTGATGCCTGAAGGATGCTCCGGAACGCTCGCCTGATGCCACTCCGCGTATGCCTGCGGCTGTTCGGTGCATGACCAATAACCCTCATCTATCCAACGCGGCTGGTTAGCCTTCGTGAACCGCTGCACTCCATCGACCTTGCTCACAGGGAACAGCACAGGGAATGTGACAGGCTCGACGCCGTCGCCGGAGGCGGAAATGGTCACGTCCGTAACGGCCCCGGCGCTGACGCCCTTGCCCTCATCGTTTTCCTGCGCAAGGAACATGGTCTCGAACGATTTGCCGTTCACGTCGGCGAACTTTGCCTTGAAGCCGCCCTTGGGAACGGTGAACGGCAGGACGGCAACCTGAACCGAGGTCTTTGCAGCCTCAAGCTTCAGCCCGCCTTCAGGAAAGTTCACAGTCATCGAGCTTGACTGTCCAGCCGCAGCGGGAGAAAATTCTCCGCTCACAAAGTCAATGCTGCCCTCGCCGGCAAGCACAACGGACGAGCCGTCTTCGGCAGGGGATATTTCAATTGATTTCAATATCGCCGGAACATTCTCCTCCACGATGTCAATCGGGACAAGGAGGTTCAGAACGGCGGCAGGGGTGCTGACTTCAAGTTCGATGTCCGGAATCACGGTAGTGACGCTCTTGGACGCCCAGAAAGTGAGGTAAGAGTTCACGCCCGCGGCATAGTCCTGAACAGAGGGAATCTTCACGGCTGCCGTCTCCCCGATTGACTCCACCGCCGGCGACACGGCACGGAAGCGGAAATTGTGGTCGGCGGCAAGCGCCGTCACCGCATCATCACCGGAAGCCTTCAATAGCTGCCATTTTTTGTACTTTTCAGACTCGACGAGGCTTCCGTCCAGAAGACGGAACTCAGACACCGGCTTTGCGCCCATCGCCACATCCTGCTCACCTCCTCTCGTACAGTTCGCGGAAATGGAGAACGCCGCGCCCGAAGGCAGCGTCATGCCGGATGTCTTGACGGAGAAATTCACTTCAACGGCTTCGAAGTCAAGAGTCTTGTTGTTGTCCCCGTTCGGCTGGCAGCCGGCCGCAAGAATGGCGGCGGACAACAGTATCATTCCTTTTCTTTTCATTTCAGTTATCAGTTTTATTGTGTTATTCTTTTGCCAGAAACCGGTTCGCCCGGTTGCAGGCTTCCCCGATTTTCAGTTTTCCGCAAATATCGTCTTTATGAAATTCTCAAGATAGAACAAAAAATTCAAACTATGCAAATAGAAATGCCATATGCATATTTCAATGTCCGAAACACTTAAAAATACCTATAAATAGGGATATGCCTTTGCATTCATTTTTCATATCTTTGCTGCGCAAATTTATAACCTACCATAAGATACTATCCAATTTGAGAAGTATTTTTAGGATAGATTCATTTTTGAAGAGGGAGAAAACATGAAGTTATCTGATCTTAAAACAGGGGAGGTCGCCGTCGTCGTAAAAGTCAGCGGGCACGGCAGCTTCAGAAAAAGAATCACCGAGATGGGATTCGTCAAGGGCAGCAGGGTGAAGGTCATACTCAACGCGCCGCTGCGCGACCCCATCGAATACGAAATCATCGGATACAAGATTTCCCTCCGCCGCGAGGAGGCCGAGAAGATTGAGGTACTGACCCGCGAGGAGGCGAGAGAGATGCTCAAGGAGAATCCCGAGGCGTTCGGCCCGTCGCAGCCGCGCAGGGCGATTGAGGCCGACGACTGCATAGACACGAAAAAATATAATCCCGAAAATTCGGACTCGTCGGAAAAGAATATTTCCGGGCGGAGCAAGGGTTCGGAGTTTTCAGACGAAGAGATAAAAGCGCTCGTCGATAAGAAGAGAAAGTCAATCAGGGTCGCGCTCGTCGGAAACCCGAATTGCGGAAAGACGTCGCTCTTCAACATCGCGGCGAACGCCCACGAGCACGTCGGAAACTACAGCGGAGTGACGGTAGATGCGAAGGAGGGGGTCTTTGAACATGGGGGATATACCTTCACCCTCGTCGATTTGCCGGGTACATATTCCCTGTCGGCATACAGCCCGGAGGAGCTCTATGTGAGGAAGAATCTTATCGACGAGACTCCGGACGTCGTAATCAACGTCATCGACGCGTCGAACCTTCAGCGAAACCTCTACCTGACGACGCAGGTCATAGACATGAATCTGAGGATGGTGGTCGCGCTGAATATGTATGACGAGTTCAAGGCCAGCGGCGACCAGCTGGACATCAAACAGTTAGGCTATCTGCTCGGGCTTCCGATTGTACCGACGGTGAGCCGCACGGGCGAGGGAATCGACAAGCTCTTCGACACGGTAATCGCCGTCTATGAACACAATACGCCGGAACTTTCACGCCACATCCACATCAACCACGGGCCGGAACTGGAGCAGAGCATAGACCGGATAAAGCTGCTGCTTCAGAAAAATGACGGCATCCGGCAGAAATATTCGACACGCTACCTCGCGATAAAGTATCTCGAAAACGACAGCGACATCGCAAAGGTCGTGGAGGCGCTCCCGAACAGGGACGAAATCATCGCAGCGCGATTTGAGGAACAGAAGAGGCTGAAGGACATGTTGGGAATGTCGGCGGAGACGGCCATCGTGGAGGCGAAATACGCCTTCATTCAGGGTGCGCTCGCCGAGACATGGAAGCGCAATGACAAGGGACACGAGCAGAAGACCCTTTCGGAGAAGATTGACGCGGTGGTCACGAACAGGTGGCTGGCGTTCCCGATTTTCCTCGTGCTGCTCTTCATCGTGTTCCAGGGCACGTTCACGCTCGGGGCATACCCGGTCGATTGGATTCAGTGGTGCATCGACAAGCTCGGGGAGATGGTCAGCGGATTCATGGGCGACTGGTGGCTGCGTGATCTGATTGTCGATGGAGTCATCGGAGGAGTGGGCAGCGTGCTCGTGTTCCTGCCGAATATCCTGCTGCTCTACCTCTTCATCTCGCTGCTTGAGGATTCGGGATACATGGCGCGGGCGGCGTTCATCATGGACCGCCTGATGCACAGAATGGGACTGCACGGCAAGTCGTTCATCCCCATGATTATGGGTTTCGGATGCAATGTGCCGGCAATCATGGCGACGCGCACCATAGAGTCGCGCAAGAGCCGCCTGCTGACGATTCTCGTGATTCCGTTCATGTCCTGCTCGGGCAGGCTTCCGGTCTATATCCTTCTCACGGCGGCATTCTTCCCGCACCGCGCCGGCCTCGTGCTGCTCGGCCTGTATGTCCTCGGCATCGCGCTCGCCGTCATCAGCGCCCGCCTCCTCAGTCATTTCATCAAAGACGACGACCTGCCGTTCGTGATGGAACTGCCTCCGTACAGGATTCCGACGGCAAAGGCAGTGTTCAGGCACACCTGGGAAAAGTGCAAGGAATATCTATCCAAGATTGGAGGCGTGATTCTCGTCTGCTCGATTGCAATCTGGTTTCTGAGTTATTTCCCGAACCACGACAAATACTCCACCGCCGAGGAACAGCAGGAGAACTCCTACCTCGGCTACCTCGGCAAGGCCGTCGAGCCCGCCCTCTCCCCTCTCGGATTTGACTGGAAGATGGACATCGGAATCCTCTCCGGGATAGGGGCAAAGGAACTGATTGTCAGCACGCTCGGCATCATGTACAGCGAAGACGACGCGGCGGAGGAAATCTCCGGAAGCGGCGCTGGGAACGACTCCGGAGACGGTACCGGAGCTGCGGTGGCAGACTCCTCCGGCGAAAACATCGGCAAGGCACATACTGAGGCCGTAGGCACGGAAAACACCGCAGAAGCGGACACAGAAAATACAAGCCGCCTTCAGAAGGCGCTCCGGAAGCACACGACCCCGGCGGCCGCGCTCGCCTATATGGTATTCATCCTGCTCTACCTCCCGTGCTTCGCGACATTCGCGGCCATCCGCAACGAGGCCGGCGGCTGGAAATGGGCCTTCCTCTCCGCCGCCATGACCCTCGCCCTCGCCTGGATTCTGTCCTTCGCCACCTTCCGCATCTTCAGCCTCATCCTGTAGGCGGTATGTCGGCAATTACGCATAACTCGCGGAACCGCAGTTTTTTTGCCCGGTCCCGCGAGTTATTTCCTTCCGTGCTGAAATCCGCGCTAAAATTTGTGCTAAAATCTGAACAAAAATTTTGCAGGATTACAAATTATGTCTATCTTTGCAGTCCCAATTCAAAGCGGATGTGGCGAAATGGTAGACGCGCTACTTTGAGGGGGTAGTGGGAGTTTTTCCTGTGCGAGTTCGAGTCTCGCCATCCGCACGAAAAAAGACGACTGAATCTCAGCCGTCTTTTTTGTTGTCATTCTGATTCTATTCTTCCGGAATAGGCTTCCATTTGACGGTCTTGCCGATGCCCAGAACGGAGCCGCGGACTGCAATCATGTTGTCTTTGGTGAACTTGACGGTGGCATCGACGCGGATGCCGCTGGTCGGGTCGTAAATCTTGCCCTTCCAGTGCTTCTTCTCCGGGTTGTACTTGAGATTCCACATGATTATCATCTCGTTGCAGGGCTTGTTGCGGAGAGCCTTGTCGGGATTCTTGGTGTCGAGGAAGATGTTGCCGTTCTTGTCGTACATATTCGCACACCAATAGTTGAGGAAGGTGTAGGTGCCGTCGGCCTCCCTGTAGCAGCGGACCTTGGACTGTTCGCCGTTGTAGTCGATGAAATAGTTGCCGACAATGCCGTCCGCCGTGTTGTTGCGCGACTCCTGTGCGGAGAGCGCGAATGTGCCTGCGGAAAGTCCCATGACGATGCCGAGGGCAAGAGTGATTATCCTTTTCATAAATAAACCATTAAAAAATTCTCCTAATAATATGAAAGTTCAGAATTCGTTGCCTATGATTCCAAATCCCGAACGAATCGCAAATCCTGTGCAAAAATAAGAAGCTGTTTTAATTTTTCTCACATTTACTTTTATGTGTTCGTTCTTTTGGTGTCTTTTTGGCCATATTTTCCCATTTTGCTCGTCATTTAGCACCGCTAAACTCCTCTCAAAACGATAAAATCTGACTCAAAAATACATCTCAAAATAACTGAACAAAAAATTAAAACATCTTCTAAGAAAAATTTCCGATGTCCTCCGGATATTGCACAATTCGGCGATAATCACTATCTTTGCGGGGTTTTCCTCGGGAAGGAAAGCACAAGGTAATTTTATTAAACATTTAAAACAGATTCACAATGGCTGTTAAAATTCGTCTTCAGCGCCACGGTAAGAAGAATTTCGCATTCTTCCACATTGTTGTGGCCGACACCCGCGCACCTCGCGACGGTCGTTACATCGAGCAGATCGGCTCTTACAACCCTAACACGAACCCTGCGACAATCGTCCTCGATTTCGACAAGGCTCTCAACTGGGTGAAGGTCGGCGCCGAGCTCACTCTCGTCACCCGCAGAATCCTCTCCTACGAGGGAGTGCTTCTCCGCAAGCATCTTGACGGCGGCGTGGCAAAGGGCGCACTCACTCAGGCGGATGCCGATGCCAAGTTCGAAGCTTGGAAGGCCGCCAAGGAGGCTAAGGTGAACGCAAAGAAGGAAGGTCTCGTAAAGGCTGCCGACGCCAAGGCAAAGGCCGCCGCAGAGGCTGAGGCAAAGGTAAATCAGGAGCGCGCCGCAGCTCTTGCCAAGAAGGCTCAGGAAGCCGCTGAGGCTGCCAAGGCCGCAGAAGAGGCAAAGGCCGCCGAGGCTGCTGCCGCCGCTGCCGAGGCTGAGGCAACAGAGGCTCCTGCCGAGGCTTAATTTAACCAAGATTTCCTTTGGAAAACCTGCTTAAAATAGCCAAGGTAAGCAAGTCGGACGGGCAGGACGGAGCTGTAGTCCTGAGTTTTCTTTCGTTCGATCCCGACGATTTGGAGATTTCGGAACCGGTGTTCGTCTATTTTGACGGGCTGCCGGTTCCTTTTTTCATTGAAAGTTTCACCCGCAGGGGTTCCGCCAAGGCCGTCGTGCGGCTGACTGACGTCCGCAGCTTCGAGGATGCGGAGGAACTCGTCGGGAAGGAGGTCTTCGTCGAGGACGAGGGCGAATATGAAGATGACACGGACCTGATCGGATGGACGGTTGCGACGGTGAACGCTGACAAGACGGACGGCGGTTCACGAGGAAAGGCCGCATCCCCGGCTGTCCTTGGCAAGGTCACGGACTTTCTCGACATCCCGTCAAATCCATGCATTGAGGTGGAGACAAAAAAAGGAGCGGTGATAATTCCGCTCCATGAAGACTTCATCGTTTCAGCCGACCCCGAGACACGCACGCTCGTGATGTCGCTCCCGGAAGGGCTGCTGTGACGCGGTTCCTTTCCGCAACCGGCAGCCGTCAGCCCATCCCCTCCTCCAGAACCGGTCAGAGATTGTTCCTGAGATTCTGGTAGAACACGGCCTGCGATGTCTGATAGTACGGCACAAACCACAGGAAGCCTATTCCGCCGGTGAGGCAGGCAAGGATGAACCACCCGATGAAGCTGAGCTGCAGCCAGAACAGGTTAAATTTCTGTCCTACCATCATCCGCTGGCTCTTTCTGATGGCCTCGCGCACGGAAAGTTCCGGATTGTCGATGAGGATGTACGGGGTCATCGAGTATGAATATGCCTTTATGATGCCCGGAATGACAAGAAGCAGTGACCAGAGGAAAGTAAAGACAGCGACAAGCAGCGTTCCCCCGATTGCCCTCCAGTAAATTTTGAATCCATAGCCGAAACTGTTTGAGAGTATATCCCCGTTTGAATAGACATAGAGCGCGTTGAATGCGTATGTGGCGCCCACGCCAAGGGGAATGAGGACGAATATGTAAAGGAGCATGGAGCCTCCGTTGAGTCCCATCTGCGCTCCCCACGCTTCAGGATTGTACAGCTGGTAGAGAGAGGTGGATCCTGAGACCACACACGAAATGACTGAAATGACGAGGGTAGCGAGCACCGCCGGCGCCCAGTTGCCTTTCAGCGCGGCGAGAGCCGCATTTTTGAATTCCTGATTAGTTGTCATCATAATGATTTGAGTTATCTTTTTGGTCTATATTTCGATTTCATCGCCCTTTTCTGCGTTCGGCATAGCCCAAGCGAGTTTGGCTCTGCTCTCACTTATCGAAAAGATTCTTTTTTCATCGGCCACATACGCCCGGTATGCTCCCTCTTCAAAAAGAAATCTATCCTCAAAAATCTGACTCAAATCTCCGAGCATCTAATTCGAGTATTCAAGTTGTTCAAGTATCTGAGTTAGACTTTGAGAATGCAAAAATAATGTTTTTGAGTGAAATATTCTACAATATGTCGATTTTTGCCACGAGAGTCGCCGGACCGGTGAGCCAGACATCCGTGAAAAGCGGGGCGTCGGGGTCGTGTGATGAGGCTGCGGATTCTTGAGCAGGGGCGGCGGAGCCATGGGCGACCGGAATGTGCGATGGGGCTGAGGCACCCTGAACTGAGGCATCGCAGCCTTGAGCGGTCGGCACGGTGCGGAGGATGTCTTCGGGACGGATGTGCGGGAGGAAATCGACGGAGAGGCGGTCGTTGAGGGCGTCGACCTCATAGTGAAGCGCTCCGGTCATGAGATCGCGGGAAGCGGGCGCAATGCCACCGAGCCAGGCAGCAACTGCGGAGGCCGTGATTCCTGTTCCGCAGGCGCAGGTCTCGGCCTCGACTCCCTTCTCGAAAGTCCTGACTTCCAGAGGATTGCCGCCAATCACAAAATTCACGTTCACCCCGAGAGGAGCAAACTCCGGAGTCCACCTGAGGTTACGCCCCTGCCTGTCAACATATTTCTCATCGACGGGGTCGTCGAGCAGGCGCACGAAATGCCTCGTTCCGGTGTCTATGAACCAGCCGGAGGCAGCATGGTCGGCCTTCAGGGAATCATAATGCCGGGGCACGGAAATGTCACGCATCTTCAGGCGCACGGTCCGCGTGTTTTCCCGAGGCTCCATAGCCTTCTCATCCCTGAGAAGATATGCCCGATGCATCCCGTCAGGCCCCGCAAATGCCCAGCAGCCGTCTTCGGCAGCGGGACTGAGCCCGAGAAAGTCGGCGAAGGCCACTATGCATCGGCCGCCGTTCCCGCACATCATCCCTCCTGAACCGTCGGAATTATAATAGTCCATCGTGAAGTCGAAGCGGTCGCTCCCGTCTCCGAGCAGCATAACCCCATCGGCCCCCACGCCGTAGTGACGGTCACATATTTCCGAAATATACCTTTCCGTCAGTCGGATGCTACCGTCGCGGTTGTCGGCGACAAGGAAATCGTTTCCCGCCCCGTTGTATTTATAAAATGTCATTCTATTCATTCTCACTGTCAATTCCGTCCAAGTTCACCGCAGGAAGCGCAGCCCTCCATACTGTTTCTCCTGCCTCCCCTCAGAAGCGTGGGATAATCTTACCGCAGCAGTTCCTCAAGACAATGCGAGCCAGCTGGCGCTGCACGGTGTTCAGAGGAGGATCTCACCTCAGCAGCTCTTCAAGCTGTATGGAACCGGAGGTCTTGGAGTCGCGGTATTTCACGATTACGGGACAATAGAGATGAATCCCCGCAGCCGCTCCCGGTCCATGGGCCACCGGTCTTGAACCCGCCACGACCACAGCGCCTTCCGGAATCACAATCCGTCCGGCGTCGTTCCTCCGAATCCACTCCCCTCTCGTCGCGTCATAAACCGAAGTGGATGAATTGATTATCACCCCGGTGCCTATCACTGCGCCGGACCTTACGACCGTTCCCTCATAGATTCCGCAGTTTCCGCCGATGAACACGTCGTCCTCGATGATGACAGGCAGCGCCCCGACCGGCTCAAGCACTCCTCCGAGCTGCGATGCCGCCGAGAGATGCACCCTCTTCCCGACCTGGGCGCAGGATCCCACGAGCGCGTGGGAGTCAATCATCGTCCCCTCATCAACATAAGCCCCGATGTTCACATACGCCGGAGGCATCACCACAACGCTCTTCGCCAGAAACGCCCCTCTTCTGACGCTGCTTCCGCCGGGCACCAGACGCACCCCGTCCGACGTAGAGAAATGCCGCTCCGGCACCGTGTCCTTATCGACGAACTCCCCCATCTGCACGAGCGTCCCGACCCGGAACCCGTCCAGAATCCGCTCCTTCACCTCAACGCTAACGACCCATTCCCCGGCAACTTTCTCCGCCACGCGGAGCGTCCCGCTCTCAAGGTCGTCGCAAAAATCCGAAAATTCCTGTTTTGTCATACTACATTAAATAAGACTATCATCCCCCGCAAGTTTTCTCGCCCGAAATCACGAGACTGCGACACTTTTATGAAATTCAGTGACCGGAAACCGGCGTCCCTAACTCGGAAACGAGTTTCCGCATGAGTTCGATGGTCGAAGGCTGAGCGGAAACGAGAGGAAGTCGCAACTCATTGGCAATCAAGCCCATTTCAGAGAGGGCAGCCTTGACCGGAATCGGGTTGCTCTCGACGAAGCAGGCGGAGAAGAACGGACGGAGGCGATAGTAGAGCCTCTTTGCCGCCTTGAGGTCAAGCTCGCCGGCTCCGAGTTCGTCGCCGCAGATTTCCGGAGCCCCGAGAGCCTCGACGAAATTTACCATCATCTCCGGGAACACATTGGAAGCCACGCTTATCACGCCCTTCGCCCCTGCGGTCATGAACGCCATCGTCAGGTCATCGTCGCCGCTCAGCACCGAGAATCCCTCAGGAGCACCGGCAACAACCTCCGCGACCTGGGCGTATTTTCCCGAAGCCTCCTTCACCGCCACGATGTTCGGAAGCTCATGCGCGAGCTTCAGGCAGGTCTCCGATTCCATATTCGCGCCGGTACGTCCCGGGACATTATAAATCACGATTGGCTTGTCGGTCGATTCGGCTACTGCCTTGAAATACTCGTACTGCCCCCGCTGCGTGGGCCTGTTGTAGTACGGGACGACGATGAGGAACGCATCCGCGCCGTGAGGAGAGAAGAACTCGATGTTCCTGACCGTCTGCCGCAGCGAGTTGGTGCCCGCGCCGACAAGCAGAGGGGTCTTTTTCCCGCCCGCAAGTTCATGAGCCTCAACAATTTCGCGGCAGCGGACAAGCAGCTGGAGCTTCTCTTCGTTTTCAAGGCACGGAGCCTCGCCCGTCGTGCCGAGCGGCACAAGAAAATGAATCCCCGCCTCAAGCTGCCTGAGCACGAGATTCTCGAATGCGCAGAAATCGACGTCTCCGTCCCTGAACGGAGTGACCAACGCGGTTCCGCAACCGGTAAAGAGCATTTTTTCCTTCATAGTCATAAAATATTTCGACGAAAAAAGGGTCACGGCAAGAGCCGGCCCATAAAAATCCGGTGTTCAGGCAGTTACCAAATCCTGAAACCTGTGGACGCCGGACAAAGTTTCCGTAAGCGCCGCTGCATAAACCGCGCCCTGCGCAAGTCCGACACGGGAAAAGGCCTCATGACTTATGGTTATGCGGTCGTTCAGTCCCTCGAATCCGACGGTGTGTATGCCAGGAATCTCGCCGCAGCGCACGGACTGGACTGACACATCGCCGCCCATCCCGGCATTGACGATTTCCGCGATGGACTTCGCCGTGCCGCTCGGAGCGTCGAGCTTGTGTATGTGGTGCATCTCTATTATATATGGCATATATCCTCCCGCCGCGCCTAGCTTCTTCGACAAAAGCGCTACGGCAGCATAGAGAACATTCACGCCTATAGAGAAATTCGACGCATAAATCATTGTGGTACCGCACTTTCTGAAGCACTCCACCACCTCGTTCTCAACGTCGTTCCATCCGGTCGTTCCCACAACCGCAGCCTTGAAATTTTCCGCAATGAAGCGGTAGTTCTCCCTGAATGCAGCCGGAGTGGTGAAGTCTATGCACACGCACTCCGACGCCGTTTCCTTAGGCACGGAACAGATGTCATCGGTCGCAAGGACAAGTTCTATCCCCTTGGATTCCAGTTCCTTCTCGATGATGTGTCCCATCTTTCCGTAGCCGCTGATTATTGCCTTTATCATATTGTTTTTACAGATTTATTTATGTTTATAGATTTCTCCACTCGCTCCGCCCGGTCGAAATGACAAGGGAACACGGTCGAATGATATGGGGATAAGGATATCATCTTTCAAACAGGCAGCGGTGCACCTCACGCACGAGGGCGTCAAGACGGTCGGCCGCGACGACATAACTTATATTACTGTCATTCAGCATCTTCCCAAAGTTCTTCCTCAATCCCGGGACAGCCTTCTCAAGTTCGGGGACAAGTGCCGCGAGTCCGCGTCCTATAACTGTCAGCTGACTGTAGCCCGTCTTGAGCAGAATGTCCGTACTTGCGGCGACAAGCCTGATGAAATTGCCGATGTTGTACGAGAAGTCCAGCGTCACCATCATCTGCCTCCCCGCCGAAGCCAGCATATCGGGCTCTATCCGGCACTCCTCCATGCACCGCCTGAAATCCTCCGAAGCCTTCGGGCTGAACCTCACGAGACAGACGTTCCTCTTGAAGGCGATTCCGCACGGCCCCTCCGGAGCCTCCCCGGAAACGACCGCAGTGCCCTCTCCGGACGGAGTCGAGGAATTAAGCACATAGACGGGAATGTTACGCGCCATTGCCGGGGCTATCGTCTTGGGATGCAGCACCTTGGCTCCGAAACGAGCCATCATGGCGGCCTCCTCGAAGCAGATGCGCGGAATCCGGCGGGTGTTCGGACAGACGCGAGGGTCGGTGGTACGGATGCCATCGACGTCAGTCCAGATTTCAACCCGTGAAGCCCCGAGCGCCGAGGCGATTATCGAGGCGGACCAGTCGGAGCCGCCGCGTCCCAGGACAGTGCCTGCCCCGAGCCTGTTCGCGGCGATGAACCCCTGAGTTATCACGGCCTCGTTCGGATTTCCGTCCGAGGCCTTTCCGTCCGAGGCGAACGCCGTCCCCCTCGCGAAGCACTCGCCCACGACCTCCGGGACAAGTTTGTCAATCAGGTCGTACTGCGGATCACCGCACATATATTCCGAATCCGTCACAATCATCGTCCTCGCGTCGGCGAACCCGGTGCGCACCCCGCGTGAATTGAGCGCATAGCAGATAATCGTCGAAGAGAGAATCTCGCCGTGGGAGATGATAACCGCACGAATCCTGTCCGGGACATCCCCCAGCGCCGTCACGCTGCTCACCACCGCCGCAAGAGTGCCGCAGATTTCATCAACCCTCTCCGCAGCCCTTGCACAGCCTTCCGCATCGGCCGAGAGCAGCGAGCAGACGAGAGACTGATGACGCGAGCGCAGTTCATACATCATCGCGTCCAGCCCGGCGCCGTCCCCGCGCGCCGCAGCGTCAGCAATCGCGTAGAGCAGGTCGGTCACCTTGGAGAGAGCCGAGACGCACACCACCGGGTGCTCCGGCAGCCTCGAAGCGATGATGTCCATCGTGCGCGAGACCGCGTCGAACGTCCCCACGGACGTGCCTCCGAATTTCAGTACAACCGCCATAGCCTACCGTCCCGCCACAATTTCATACATCCTCACATACTGGTCCGTCGCCTTCACGAGCTCGCTCACCCTCACATATTCATCCATGGTGTGAGCAACCAGGATAGAACCGGGGCCGCAGAGACAGCGGTGCGTGAAGCCGTCCAGCTGTGGCGCGTCGCTTCCGAATGCCGCAGGAGTTGTCTCGAATCCGTCGAACACCGTGTAGTTCATCGGCGTATCTCCGCCGAAGGCCTTGACGCTCACGCCCTGCCTCTCGCCGAAGGCGGACATCACGCCGCAGACCCGCGCATCGGAGGCGAAGGTAGTGCGGAAATATATCCTGAAACTCAGCTTGGGACTGAGTATGTTCTGCGGATTCGCGCTCGACAGCCTTCCGATGTTCCACGTCGTCTCCCCGAGAATCTCATCCAAAGGGAAACTCACCCCGCGAAGCTCATTCACCATATCCACGAACATATCGACGGCCGACACCCCATAGCCAGGATAGCCCGAATGGCAGCCCTTGCCCGTCAGCGTCACCTCGAACGACTTGGTGCCCTTGCAGGCGGAGACCATCCTGTTGTCCGTCGGCTCGCCCACCACTACATATTCCGCCCTTATGCCCGCACCCCGGAGCGACTTGGCTCCCAAGGATCCGGCCTCCTCCCCCGCAAGCAGAAGAAGGGCGAAGTCGGAATATCCCCGTCTTTCCAGTTCGAGGCAGGCGTTGTACATCGAGATAATCTGTCCCTTGGCGTCACACGCTCCCCTGCCCCTAACGACGACATCCTCCTCGCCGTTCCGTGAATCCGCGCCGGTCGTATCGACCGCAGGAGGAAAATAGGGAGGGACAGTGTCCAGATGTGTGCAGAACACAATCTTCGGAGTTCCCCACGAGAAAAGCAGGTTCTCCGTTCCGTCCCCGTCGGGATTCCCTTCCGTCACGCCGACAGGAAAGCGGTCGAGCCTGTTCTTCCCGGTCATGAACCGCTCCGCCAGAAAATTCGACAGCCCCCGCTCCCTCGAAGAAGACGAGTCCATCGACAGCATATCCAAAAACAAGTCAAGATTATTCATAAATCTATCCTCGAAAAAGTTTTTACCATTATATATAAGAATGCGAAGTTAGTGAAATTTGAGGAAAGACCGCGTGAAAATGGGGCTGCGGCGTGAAAAAATTGTTGATTTCAACAAATTTGCTGATAGGGCAAAAACTGACGGGGCAAGTTTGGGGAAGAGCCTTGCGGGGGAAAATTAAAATTCATACTTTTGCCCTGCACTGAAGGAGAGGCACTGACCTTCCTTAAAACAATATTATCCTTTAATCAAAACACCATGAAGAAAAGACTTCTGCAAGCACTGTTCGCCGCGCTTGCGATGCTGTGCTGCACAGCCGTGACTGCAAATGCCGCAGACCGTGACGAGGATTTCGGATTCGGAATGAGGGCAAATCTCCTGAGGTGGGCGACCCTCACTCCTGACGTCGGACTGGAATGGAACCTGCCGAAAGGCTGGAGCGTGCTCCTTGACGCGAGCTGGACGTCCCTGAAATGGAAACATGGGGAAAGGAGATATGCCGTCGCGGAGCTTAGTCCCGAAGTGCGGAAATATTTCGGAAAGGACGAGCGGTGGTACGCCGGGGCGATGTTCCAGGCCGGACTTTTCAACCACAAGTTCAAGGGCGACGGGAAGCAGGGCGAGTTCAGGAGCGGCTCGCTCACCGGAGGCTACAGGCTGCCACTGAACAAGGCTCTTTCACTCGATTTCACGCTCGGGGTAGGCTGCATCTTGGGCGAATATGAGGCCTACAGCGTTTCCGAGGGCTACCTCATCCGCAACGGAGAGCTGAACGGCCACCGCTGGGGAGTGACCCGCTTCGGGGTATGTCTTGTTTGGAACATATTCTGAGCCGGCTAAAAATAAGTGGCGTATGAAATACGAACCTTTTCGATAAGCGAGAGCAGAGCCAAGCTTGCTTGAGCTATGCCGAGCGCAGAAAAGTGGCAATTGAAAATTGAACCAAAATTTGAAACATCTTAATTAAAATCAAAAAAAATAAGCAGTATGAAAAAACATTTGTCAATTTTGCCGGCAGCGACGCTTCTGTGCATGACGGTCTCATGTGTGCTCGACCCTATCTATGATTTCCCGCATCCGGGAGCCGTTCCCGCGCAAATCAGCGCCGGACTCGTCGGGACAAAGGCCGTGGAGACGAACTGGAACAAGGACAAAATCGGAGTCATCGTGACTGAATCACCGTCAAGCGACATGAGCGAAAGATACAGAAATGTGGGATATGTCACCGCGAGCACCGGAGCGTCAGCCGAATTTACGGCGGCCGTGGAGCGCGGAGGGATATATTTCCGGAACGACGAGACCGTGACATTCTCGGCCTACGCGCCTTATTGCAAGGGCGATGCGACGGCATATCCGGGAAACGAAGGCGAAATTGCAGTCTCTACGCTATCCCAACCGGACGCCGCATCCGCCGAGAAGGTCGATTATCTCTTCGCTTCGGGAGCGACGGCTTCCAAGGCAGCGCCGGCGGTGAGGTTCACATTCGCCCACATCATGTCGCGCATCATCCTGAACGTCAAGGTCTCCACGACTGACGGCTTCGACGCCGCAGAAATCGACAATGGAACATTCGACCTGAACGGACTTGTCCATGACGGCAGCGTGAACGTGCTCACGGGAAAGGCCGCCGCATCGGGACGGGCAAACGCCGCATGGAGCCTCAGCAACAATGCTCAGAAGAGCGCCCCAGCAGCAGGAACGCACAGATATGTCGCGGTCGTACTCCCGCAGTCCATCCCTAACGGGCTGACATTCAGGGCTGTCATCGACGGTCAGGCTTTCTCCCTCGGCGGCGTGCTCGCCGGAGAGCTGGAAGCCGGCAAATCATACACCTGCGATGTCACGCTGAAGAGAACCGGCCTTGAGTTCACCGGCTCGACAATCCTTCCGTGGGAACCGGTTGACGGAGGCAGCGGCGACGCGACAATGGAATAGCAGCTGTACGCTCATGTTAATCACGCATCTCTGGCGCAATTCTTCCAGAGCTTCCAGACAGTCCGACATTCATAAACATTGACTTCACCAGCGACAATTCATGAGAAGAAAAATCTACATATCAATCACCCTTGCGGCGATACTGCTTTCATGCACGAAGACGGAGCCGGAAAGTACAACGGCTCTTCCAGAGGGCAAATACCCTCTGAAATTTACCGCCGAGATAACCTCGCCGCTGACACGCTCGGGAGGCAAGGACGCTTGGACGGGAGGCGAGAAAATCGGCGTGAACATGGACGGGATGCTCTCCCCGAAGAAATTCGTGATTGAGGCGAACGGCAGCGCGAGGCCTGCGGACGCGGAGAACGCAATCTGGTGGAAGAACACCGACGAAGCACGCATCACGGCATGGCATCCGGACATCGTCGCTCCTGCCCTCGACATCTCCGACCAGAGCGGCGGATATGCCGACTTTGATCTCGTGTGGGCCACGGCGGTGGGACGCTACAATCAGGACATCGTCCTCCAGTTCAGACACCGTATGGCAAAGGTCGAGTTCTCGCTCGCGGCCGGCGACGGCATCACCGAGGAAGAACTGGCGGGCGCTTCGGTCAAGGTTCTCGGCGACGACGAGGCCTATTTCAGCATCGGGATGGTCGGGGCTGCCGACAAGTCGGACGGCGAGATAGCCCCCTGCTACGACTCCGTGACGAAGAAGTTCGAGGCCGTTGTGGTGCCGCAGGACATGACGGGCAAGCCGCTCATCAGGATAGGGCTCGGCGGGAAGACCTTTGCCTACACCCCATCTACCGAGGCTGCCGGAAAGCTTGACGCCGGAGCCTGCCACAGCTACGCCATCACGGTGAAAGCCAACGGGCTTGAGGTGCAGACACCGTGGGGATACGACTGGTCCGCTGGCGGCGAGGAGAACGTCACCTCCCAAAAGGTGCGTCTTTTCAAGGTTGATGAACTAAAAATCGGCGACTACTTTTACTCCGACGGGACATGGAGCGACGGCGGTCTGCGCAAACTCTATGAAAACGGCAATATGGTGCTAGCCAGTCCCAAGCCAGCTCCTTTGAGTGGCAAGACCGTTGTAGGCATCGTGTTCCAGACGGATCCGAATCGCATCGGCGCGGCCGAGAAGGCCAAATTGGGCGAAGGTAATGTGCATGGACTGGTCGTAGCCGTAAAGGATGCTGCCAATAATGTCATCTGGGGCGATGAATCACGCAACTTTAACTTTTTGAAAAACTGTGGATCCAAATCCGATACTTTTTCAGACATTAACGGTTTGGACAATTATACCAAAGTTATTGACTATGCTAAACAGAACGGTAAACTTTCGGAATATTCAGCTTTTGAAGCTGTCAATAAATGGAACGCCTCCGACAGTGAACACAAAGTTCCCGGCAATACTACAGGCTGGTATCTTCCTTCCGCAGGTCAGTTGTATGACTTTTTTGCCAATTTGGGCGGTTTGCCTGACTGGAATAGTTGCGGCGAATCCTCCGGTTACTTCACATGGACAGGGCAAGGAGAGATTGTGTCAAGAATAAATTCGTTTTTTTCAACATTGGGCGATGGAAACTACGATCCATTTCTACGGAATCCCTATAGCCGGTTACTTTGGACATCTTCAAAATACAATAACAACGCACGCTACTGGATTGTGTGGTGGGACGGGGCCATATACTGCCAATGGACAAGAAATACTAATTTGAAGCGCGATGTGCGTCCCGTCCTTGCATTCTAATTAACCAGTTTATCCTTTAAGCACATGAATATGAAGCTACAAAGCACATTGCCTCTCCTGCAAGTCGCACCGCTCCTGCTGCTTGCCTCCTGCACGCAAGAAGAGTTCCCCGGCGCGCAGGACATCCAGACGCAACAAATCGCCATTTCCGTGACCGACGGAGGCTATTCCTCAGCTGCCGCTCCCGCCACCCGCACAGCGGAAATGGGCTACTCCACCGAGTTCACCGCCGGCGACGCCTGCGGGCTCTATGTTGTGCGCGGTGACCGGACGGTCTATTCTAATGTGAAACTTATCGCGGAGCGGGACACCGCCACGGGAGAACTCGCTTGGAAGGCTGCGGACGGAACCGGGCTCGCAGGAATGCCGAACGACCAATGTTATCTCTACTATCCCTACCGGTCAGACATGGACGGCAAGACAGCCGATGTTCCGCAGGACGAACTCCACCAGCGCGACCTGTATTTCTTCCAGCCGCTCATCAGTTCATGGCAGCCGAATGAAGACCAGAGCAGCCGCGAAGCCTACACCGCTTCCGACCTTATGACCTGCCACAGCACAGCCTCCCCGGGCATGACGTCCAACACTCTTGAGGTTGCATTCTTCATGAGCCACCGGATGTCACTTGCGGTCATCGACCTGCCGAAAACGGTCTATGAATTCACGGACACGAGAGTTCCGGACTACACCGTCCTGCCTCCCACGACCTTCGCCGGCTCCGCAAAGCCGCTTCGCACGGGAGACCATTTCCGCTACATAGTGAACCCGCAGATGAGTGCAACTCCGACCATTTCTGGTAGTTTTGACGAAGGCAGCATGGAGTTCGCCGTCACCCCGTCCGGGCTTTACAAAGGCTACTTCAAGAAGTTCAAGATAAACGGAGCGCCCGAGACGAAAATAAGCTACACGATTCAACGCGGCGATTTCCTCCTCACGGACGGCAACCTGCTGCCAAGGGACGCCTCCCTCACCGAGGAGCAGAAGTCGAAAGTCGCGGCCATAGTCTTTTGGACACCCGCAGAGACCGAGACAGAGGGCAGGACGACCCCGGCAAGGCTTTCCGACGACAAAATCAGGTCAAGGGATTTCCCCCATTGCACGCACGGGCTTGCGATATCCACCCAAACGCCGGTTAAAGCGCCTTGGCAAAACGACCACGCCGACTGGACTGCCGACGATTTTGTGCTGAACTTCCAGAACAGCGGCAATTTCTCAAGAGCCGACAAATCCGACTTCCGCCCCATCGCGCCGCTCAACAAGGCCGAAGACGACCTCAACAGAGTGCTCGGCTACCAGAACACCCAAGTGCTGCTGGCATACAACGACTGGCACAGGTCAAGCGGCAAGGGAACGCTCGTCGGGATTGCCGACAAGCTCACGGAATTTGCGGCCGCAAACCCGGCTCCGGAGGGCAGCACCGGATGGTACATCCCGTCGGCTAAAGAACTCTATATGTACGTGAACAAGGATCTCGACAATATCTACCAGCTCAAGAATGGGTTTGAAACCTCAGACATTCTCAATAATTCATATTCAGCACTCGGAATATACCCGCCGCTTGAATTTTTTTCATATCTTTGGTCCTCCACAGAAACCAAATACAGGGATTATGATGAATTCGACAGTGCCTATCATCTGTACAGAGCTGGATATATAACCAACAGTCCCAAGCGAGTGGGGAGCTATGGAACAGGAGTAGCGTTCGTATGCGCATTCTGACGCAAATCTACACGCGGTGAAATGTTGCCGCGACAATCACGAGCCATCAATATTGTGTAAGTTCCGTAATTTGTGTAAATTCGCGGTTTCGTATTACAGAAAAACGGGGTGGGAAATTTTTTCACTCTATGAGATTCGAATAAAAAAAACAGATTACAGAATATGGCAAAGGTTATTTTGACAGGCGACCGTCCTACCGGCAGGCTTCACATCGGGCACTATGTAGGTTCTCTCCGCAGGAGAGTGGAACTCCAGAACAAGGGAGGATATGACGACATGTTCGTCTTCATCGCTGACGCACAGGCGCTCACGGACAACGCGGACAATCCCGAGAAGGTGCGCCAGAACATCATTGAGGTGGCCCTGGACTATCTTTCCGTGGGTCTCGACCCGTCAAAGGTTACAATCTTCATCCAGTCGCTCATCCCGGAGCTCTGCGAGCTGACGTTCTACTACATGAACCTCGTCACCATCGCCCGCCTCCAGCGCAACCCGACGGTGAAGAGCGAAATCGAGATGCGCAAGTTCGAGGGCGAGAGCATCCCGGCCGGATTCTTCACCTACCCGGTGAGCCAGACGGCTGACATCACCGCGTTCAAGGCCACGGTCGTCCCGGCCGGCGAGGACCAGGAGCCGATGATTGAGCAGGCCCGCGAGATTGTCCGCAAGTTCAACGGCGCCTACAACTGCGACGTGCTCGTGGAACCGGAGATTCTGCTTCCCGACAACGCGGCCTGCCTGCGCCTCCCGGGCACCGACGGCCGCGCCAAGATGAGCAAGTCCCTCGGCAACTGCATCTACCTCTCCGACTCGGCCGACGAAGTCTGGAAGAAGGTCAAAGGAATGTTCACCGACCCGAACCACCTCAAGGTCACAGACCCGGGCAAGGTGGAGGGCAACACTGTCTTCACCTACCTCGACGCGTTCTGCCGCCCGGAGCATTTCGGCCGCTATCTGCCGGAATATGAGAACCTCGACGCGCTCAAGGACCACTACCGCCGCGGAGGCCTCGGAGACATGAAGGTCAAGAAATTCCTCGGCGCCGTCCTCGAAGAGGAGCTCTCCCCTATCCGCGCCCGCCGCGCCGAGCTCGAAAAGGACATTCCGGCAATTTACGAGATTCTCCGTCAGGGCACAGAGAAGGCCCGCGCCGTCGCCGCACAGACTCTCCATGAGGTGCGCGAGGCTATGCGCATCAATTATTTCGACGACCCGTCCTTAATCGAGGAGCAGGCTAAGCGCTTTGCGGAAAAAGCCGAATAACGGGGCATCTGCGGCGTTGCGCTCAGCATTTGAATCCTCACAACCATCAGGTTGCTGCGGTTCGAATGCTTCGTGCGCCTTGCATCTGCCTCATTCTTCGACTTTTTCCATCCCGGTTATCTTGGAAAATTTCTCAAAAGATTAAGATTTCTTGATTAGGAAAAATAGTTAAATATGGTAAAGCATATAATTTTGTGGACGCTCAAGGAAGAGCTGTCCGAGGAGGAGAAGACTGCCGTCAAGGCCGGAATCAAGGAAGGACTGGAATCGCTTGTCGGGGTTGTCCCGGGACTTATTGAGGTGATTGTCAGCACGGAAGGCCGTCTTCCGAGCTCCACCGCTGACGTGATGCTCGACTGCACCCTCGAATCGCCCGAAGCCCTCAAGGCCTACGCCGCCCATCCGGCTCACCTCGCCGTGGCCAACACCAAGGTCCGCCCCTACACCGCCCTCCGCTCCTGCCTCGACTACGAGTTCTGACCCGAGTTCCAACTACTCCCAACTCGTCTGGTTACCGTTGCACTATCGAATATACCATAGCGAAAACACAAGCAAATCAGTCTGCGGTCCCGCATTCGACGAGCCATTTCCAGACGGGAACCACGTCAATGTGCAGGCCGTCCTTTTCAATGCTGTCCTCATCCTCATAGGTCATTATCATGGCCCTGTCCAGAGGATAGAGTGAGTTCAATGCGACCAAGGCCTTGACCTCGCGCTCAACGGTTGTATCGTCGCTCATCCGATAGCAGGACTGGACGGCAAGACTTTCCTCCGGTACATAAAAATCGACCTCAACATTCCTGCTGTAATAGAAAAGCCCGTTCCCATATTTCTTGAACAAGGTCAGGGCGCACAGATTCTCCAGCAGAGCAGTTTCAGGATTGTTCAGGAACAGATGAAGAAGGCCGTTATCAACAAAATAGTGTTTCTTGACGGTTTCCCTCTCGACGAGCTTCGACGCATAATTATCCACGGAAAACAGCAGACACGACTCCTGAAGATAGCGCACATACTCCATGACGGACGAAACACTGCTGGATACGCCCGTCGATTTCACAAGATTGCACAGACGGTTCAGCGAACACGGATGCATGACACTTTCTGCCAGACGCCGCACGCAAAGACGCAAAGCATCGTCGTTCTTTATCTTATGTCTGACGACCAAATCATTAAGAAATATACGATTATATAAGCTGTTCAGCCACACACGTTTCTCGCGGAAATTTACCAGTTCCGGAAATCCGCCCCACTCGAAATAGGTTCGGAACAGGCGTTGCAAGTCGTCCGCCTTTCGTCCATATTGCCAGCCCGAGGTGACCTTTTCACCGGAAGCGCTCAAGAACTCGCGGAAAGAGTACGGAAACACCTTCATATCGAGGTAACGTCCGCCAAGAACAGTCTCCACATCCCGTCCAAGCATCTTCGCATTGCTGCCTGTCACATAGACCCGATACTTTCTGTTTGCAAGACGCCGGGCGAAGTTTGCCCATCCGTCAACATTCTGGATTTCATCAAAGAAAAAAACGGGATTGCCGTCATACATACTGTGATATGCCTGAAGAATAAGGTCAAAATCATCAGATGTCATCCCAAGCAAACGCTCATCATCAAAATTTATATATACTATGTCCTCCAGCCTCGTACCTTGTTTCAGCATCTGCCGGACGCGCTGATAGAGAAGATATGACTTTCCCGCTTGTCTCACCCCGACAAAAACATAATTTCCCGACGCCTCCAAATCCAAAGGGCGTTCAATCAACGGGATATTGCCTATATACTCCTGATTCTCAGATATGATAACGCGAAAAAGTTCTTTGTCCATCTTGCTCGTTTTGTCGCAAATGTAGGAAATTTATTCGATGCCACAAAATAAATTCAGTAATTTCTGTTCGGTAGCACAAAATAAAAATCGCGGATTTTATTCGGTGGCATCAAATAAAATCCGCGATAAAGGTCTGTAAAAGTCTGCGAGCCTATTCGCTGCGGGAGGACTTGGCGGGGATGGTGAAGGCGTCGGCGGGGAGGGTTGCGGACTGGACGAAATCGGTCATCTTGTATTCGTTGACGTTGCCGTTGAACTCGGTGAGCTTCATGTACTGGAGGAGGCCGTCGGACCTGCGGTAGCTAAGATCGATGCGGGAGTAGCCCCGGACTGCCTTCCTGCGGGCGGTGATGACAACGTCGGTCGAGCGGGCGAAATTCTGAACACGGATGTCGGCGTCGTTCTCGTCGGCGACTTTCTGAGTGTCACCCTTCACGCAGTTGAGAAGCGTCGCGCTCATGCCGCGCATCGGGGCGTTCTTCGTTGTGTCGAAGCGTCGCTCGCGACCGGCCTGACGGATGAAGACTGCGGTGCCGTCGATGACGACGAGGTTGGTCGAGGGAGCGGCGTAGTGGAGCGAAAGGCTGCCGGGAGCGGCATAGTAAATCTTGCCGGAATCCTTCTCCGTCGCGCCTGCCGCAGTCTTGGTGTGGGTGAAACTTGCCTCAAGCCCCTTGACCTGGGCCGAAAGTGCCGTGACACAGAAGAGGGCGGCAAAAAGGGAAACTATCTTCTTCATAACAATTATTTTACGCATAAATCAACGATTGAAACCCCGAAGCGACGAGACCTCAACCATAAAAAATCGTTTCCTCAAACAACTGAACGAGTTTGTTCAAAAAATTTGAGCCGGGGCATATCTGCAAAAAATATTCCTCAAGGCGTCATTTCCCTGTCAGCCGCTTCCGGTAGAACGGAATCTTCAGAATCATACGGAAGAGGAAGGGCTCAATCGAGTAGGAGAGAAGGATTGAGGCGGACATTCCGATGATGGAGCTGATGCCGATTGAGCGGATGGCAGGATGGACAGCGAAGAGGAGCGAACCGGTCACGACGATGAGAATCATGGCCGAAAGGCCGATGGCCGTCTTGTGGTAGTTCAGCATCTCTGTGTCCTTTCCCGAGGCGGCGGCGAGAAGGCCCTGCATCACGAAGATGCTGTAATCCACGCCGATGCCGAAGATGAAGGAGGAGATGATGATGTTGATGAGATTGAACTTCAGGCCGAAGAGCCACATTATGCCCTGCACGACATACCAGCTTAGGGTCATCGGAAGGAAGGCTATGAGGCTGACGGCAAAGCTGCGGAACGACAGGAGAAGGACTATGAATACGAACGCCATGGAAATCCACAGAATAGTATTGAAGTCGCTGTGGATGATTTCGACCATATTGCCGGTGTAGAAGAACGGATCGACAATCAATGAGCCGTCCACCTTGTCAACAGCCTTGTTGACCGCCATCTTGTCGCCCTCGGCCATAAGCGCAGAGGTAAAAATCATATAGGTGCCGTCCTTCCCGCGCTCAATGAAGTTTGAAGTTATGGACTCAGGAAGCGCCCCTGAGTCATAGAGCGACTCCGGAGCATAGTCGGCCTCGCAGAGGGCCGCAAACGGCGTGAAAAGCTCCGGAGAAAGCCCCTGCTCCCGGGCTGCCCTGTCAATGCGCGCCATAGTGACATCAAGCCGTGTGCGACCGCCTCCGACAGGTTTCTGCCAATATTCTGTCCATTCATAGATGCGCTCCTGCTGCTCGTCTTCCGGAACGAGGAACGCGCTGAAGTCGCTGTGACGCTTCACGATGCCCTCTCCCTGAAGCGAGTCGAGGGCGGCGGAGAGCCTGCGGCTGCAAAGAACCGCCGAATCAAGGGTGGAGCCGGTCGCGGCATAGTACTGCGATGACCAGCCGCCGTTATTCTCGGCATTGTAGATGTTCATCGACTGACGAACCTTAGGACTCATATAATTGATATCCCGCAAGTTGCTGTCAAATTCAGGAGACGGCAGGAAGAGGCAGACGACGGAAATCACGACTATCGTGCCGAGAATCCGCGGGTTGCTGTCAAGCGGCAGGGAGTTTATCCGGTCGAAGACAGCAAACGCTTTTTCTGATTTGCGGTTGCGTTCCGGGCGGAAGAACTGCGGGAGGAAGACCAGCGCGAAAAGAGTTGTTCCAATCATCGCGAAGGACGCGAACAGCCCGAAATCGCGCAGAAGTTCGCTGCTTGTGAAGAGCAGTCCGGCAAAGGCTCCGATGGTGGTGAGGCAGCCGAGGGAAACAGGCTTCGATTCGTCGCGGAGCACCCGCTCGGGGTCATCAACATATTTGTAGTGCGTCAGCACGTGCAGGCAATAGCTCAAGGCCACTCCAAGCACAATCGCGCCGATGCCTACCGCCATCAGTGACATGCTTCCCTTTATCCAGTACATCATCGCAAGTGCCGCAAGCGTGCCGTAAGCCACAGGAGAAAGCAACAGGAGCAGCGAAGACTTGTTCTTGAAAAACAATGAAATCAGAAGAATGATGAGAAGAAGGGATATGCCCACGGTCATCACGAGGTCGGTCTTGATGCGCCGCGAGTTGTTCGCGCTCATAGCCGGAGCGCCGTGCATAAACACATCAACCTCCGGATGCCGCGCCTCAAATGATTCGATTTCCTTCTCTATCATATCCACGAAACCCGCCGAAGCCCGAGAGTCCATATAGTCGAATCCCGGAGCCACGAACGCCATCACGACATTCCCGTCCCCGGTGAAGAGGTGGCGGTTCTTCAGGGTCATCCCCGTCCCCACAGTCTCTCCCGCACCCGCCACGGCAGTTCCGCCCACCGCTTTTTTCAGCGAAGTGAGCATTCCATAGCGAAGCCCCGCAGGGTCATAACCAACGAGCATGGACATATTGCCATCCTCGTCATTCTCAAGCATTTCCGCATTTCTCGACATCTGTGCGCGAATGCTCTCCCATGTCAGAAGGCTGTCGAAGGCGGCGTAGCACTCCGGAGCGACGAAGGTCGGGAACTCCGCCACGGCATAGTCCATCGCGTTCATCATCATGTCGTCGTCAAGACAGCACAGCACGCTCGCGATGTATTTCCCGCCGTCACGGACCGTCAGCGAATCAATGAATTCATCGCAGCGGTCTGACAGCGTCTGAGCGTCAAGCGTCGGCTCCGTCCCCACCTTTTCCACCGAAAAACCCTTGGGGGCAATCTGGATGAAGACCTTGTCCTTTACCTTTAAATTACTGAACACAAGCTCGTAAGACGCTGAATTGTCGGTCTGCGGAAGGAGCTTTATTATGTTCTCCTCGTAGTGAAGCCGAAAGCCGAAGACCGCAAAGACTACCGCCGAACCGAGCATCAGCAGCCACATGAGCCGTCGGTGTCCCTTGAGATAACGGTATATCGAAATGAATATCCTCTCCATAACTATATCAAAATTCACAAATTGTCGCAGCAGCAAGTGCCGGATGACAAAATCTTGCGAAGTTACAAAATATTTTGCTTACACCTGCAATGTCTTCGGTTGACCTCACGGCTCTTTCATTTAGGATTTCCTTGCATTTAGGATTTCCTTACCAAACGAAAAACTCCCCGAAGCATTCAGCCTTCAGGGAGTCCTTTTCATATTTGCACTCAAGTTCAAATATTTTCACACTCAGACTTATATATGTGCTGAGAGCAAAAGTCGTATAAAAGGTGGGATGCAAGGCGGACGGCGCGGAGGAAAGCGCAGCAACCTTGATGGTTGTGAGCATTTCGTCAAGCCGTCCAACGACGCAGACCGCCTTTCAGGCGGCTTTTACTTTCTTATTGCTGCGATGCCAGGAAGTTCTATCCCTTCAAGATACTCCAGCATAGCGCCGCCGCCCGTTGAAACATAGCTTACCTTGTCGGCAAAGCCCATCTGGGTGACGGCAGCAACGGAATCTCCGCCGCCCACGAGGGTGAACGCGCCGTTCTCCGTTGCCTTTGCAAGCATCTCGGCCACCTTCATCGTGCCCTTTGCGAACGCAGGAATCTCGAACACTCCGACAGGACCGTTCCAGAGAATGGTCTTTGACTTCATGATGACGTTCTCCCAAGTGGCGAGAGTGCTCGGAGCCGCGTCAACGCCCTCCCAGCCGTCAGGAATCTCGGTGTTGCGGCAAATCTTGGTGTGCGCGTCATTCGAGAAAGCGTCGGCGATGACAACCTCGTCTGAAAGATAGAGCTTCACGCCCTTCTCCTCGGCCTTCTTGAGGATGTTGAGAGCCACGTCCATCTGGTCGTCCTCGCAGAGGGAGTTGCCGACATGGCCGCCCTGGGCCTTCTTGAAGGTATAGACCATACCGCCGCCGATAATCATGTTATCGACGATGTCGAAGAGGTGCTCGATGATGCCGATCTTTGAAGAGACCTTCGCTCCGCCGATGATTGCCGTCACAGGATGCTCCGGAGTCTTGAGAACACGGTCAAGCGCCTTGATCTCGCCCTCCATCACATAGCCGAACATCTTGTCGTTAGGGAAGTAGTCGGCGATGAGGGCCGTCGATGCGTGGGCGCGGTGAGCCGTTCCAAACGCGTCGTTGATGTAGCAGTCTGCGTATGAAGCGAGCTTCTCGACGAACTTCTTCTGGCTTTCCTTGAGAGCGGCCTTCGCTGCCTTCTTCTCCTCGTCTGTGGCGTCCTCAGCAAGTCCTCTCGGCTTGCCTTCCTCCTCGGCGTAGAAACGGAGGTTCTCAAGAAGAAGAACCTCGCCCGGCTTGAGGGCTGCGGCCTGCGCATCCGCCTTCATGCAGTCGTCGGCGAATTTCACCGGCCTTCCGAGAAGTTCCTCAAGATGAGGAAGTATGTGCTTGAGGGAGAATTTCTCGGTCACGCCTTTAGGACGGCCGAGGTGAGACATAATGATGAGTGAACCGCCCTTCTCAAGGACTTTCTTGAGGGTAGGGATTGCGGCACGCATACGTGTGTCGTCCGTGATTTCGAATTTTTCGTTGAGCGGGACATTGAAATCCACGCGCACGATGGCTTTCTTGCCTGCGAAATCGTAAGTTGAAATGTTCTGTTGCATAGCTTTTTATATAAAATATCGTAATTTTCTGACATTATCAACAACATAGCCCGTTTCACACAAGGCGGCTGCAAAGATAGCAATTTTTATGCTAATCAAATTTGGAAAAGTTTGGCAAATAGATATAAATTTGCAGGACGAAAGACATCGGGACTATGCTGAAAAATGAGAAGGAGCTACTGAAATCGGTCACGGATGGCAGTGAAAGCGCATTCCGTGAAGTCTTCTCGTACTACTATCCGAAAGTTCTTGTCTTTCTGGCCGAGATTCTGAAAGACCGTGCGGCTGCCGAGGACATAGCCCAGGACGTGTTCGCCAGAATATGGCTGCTGAGGAGCGCCCTCCCGGAAATCCGTTCATTCGGATCCTACCTCTACACCATGACGCGCAATTCCGCGCTGCTTCACCTGAAAAAGCGCCGCCCGTCCGTCACAATTGAAGAATTCGACCTCGCCGTTGAGCAGACCATTGATTCCCATCTGACCGCCGCCGACAAGGCCGCGAGAATCCGTGAGGTCGTCGAAAACATGCCGGAGCGACGGCGGCGCGTGTTCACGCTCAGCCGCGACGAGGGCAAGTCGAACGACGAGATTGCGGAAATTCTCGGGATAAAGAAAAAGACGGTCGAAAATCTGATGAACGCGGCCCTCAGGGACATCCGTCGCGTCCTGTGCCTGATGATATTCTTCGTTTAGCCAGAACTCGCATATTTTCATACTCAGCGGAAGATTTTTTCAAAAAATCGGAATTTCCGATGGGTGCGGAGACGATTTTTACACTCACTATTGTGATAAAACCGTCATTATATGCGCATTCGCTTAGAGCCACATTTTTGTAACTTTCGGAAAACAAAGGGGATATATCCTTTTTTCCTTATTCTTGCAGTCATAGTCTCGTGCACGGGAGGGAAGAACAATGCCGTGAAACCGCCCCTGATGGGCTGGAGCTCATGGAACGCATATGCCGTCAACATCTCCGACTCGCTCATAAGACGTCAGGCGGACCTCCTCGTCGAACGGGGACTCAAGGACGCCGGCTACACGAACGTGAACATCGATGACGGATTCTTCGGCTACCGCGACGAGCGCGGCTATATGATTCCGCATCCGGCTAGGTTTCCGGGAGGCTCGGAGCAGATGCGATCGCTCTCGGACTACATCCATTCCCTCGGATTCAAGGCCGGAATCTATTCCGACGCCGGAGACAACACCTGCGGGGCGCTCTCGAAAAATCTCAGGGACACCAACGGAATCGGCGCCGGACTATGGATGCACGACGTGCAGGACGCGGATCAGTACTTCAACAACTGGAACTTCGACTTCATCAAGATTGACTACTGCGGAGGCTTTCACCTCCACCTCGATGAACAGGAACGCTACGAAAGAATCCGCCATGTGATTGACAGCGTGGCCGGGAGGCATATCGACATCAACATCTGCCGCTGGGACTTCCCGGGGACATGGGCGGAGAAGATTGCCGACTCCTGGAGAATGTCCGGGGACATACGTCCAGTGTGGTCGTCGGTGGCGTCCATAGTCAGGAGAAACCTCTACCTTTCGGCATATGCGCGTGACGGGCACTACAATGACATGGACATGCTCGCCTTGGGCTACAGCATAAAGCCGTCGCCCTTCTTCTGGGAGAAAGGACTGGGACTGAGCCATACCGAGGAGGAGGCGCATTTCGGGATGTGGTGCATAATGAGCTCGCCGCTGCTTCTGGGCTGCGACGCCGAGTACATCCCGGATGAGACTATGCGGATAATCACCAACCCGGAGCTGATTGCCGTGAATCAGGATCCGCTCGGGCTTCAGGCCCATGTGGTTCAGCATGAGGGCGAGACATACGTCTTCGCGAAGGACGTCCTGCGGCGTCACGGCCGCGAAAGAGCCGTCGCTCTCTATAACCCTTCGGACACGACCGCCCCGTTCAGCGTGCCTGCGCAGGTGCTGGAGTTCAATGGTCATATGAAGCTGCGCGACCTCAACCTGCGCTCAGACCTTGCTTCCTGCGATACAATAGAAATGACGCTGCCGCCTCACACGGCCAAGATTCTGCGAGTCGAGGGTAAAAGGATTGAACCTGTCCTCTATGAGGCGGAGTGGGGATACTGCCCGGATTTCACCGACATACGCGGGACGGGCGTGAAATACGTCCCTGTCGAGGAGGCTTCGGGACGGGCGGCGGCGATGAATCTCGGCGGCTCCGAGACGAACCGGCTTGAGTGGAGCGACGTGTTCAGCCGACGCGGAGGAAAGTATAGCATGGCGGTTCTCATCTCCTCGCCGGAGGCGGTTGATTTTGATTTGGTCGTGAACGGGGAGACTCATCACGCCTCGGTTGCAGCGACGGACTCCGCATTCGCGGAGATTCCGTTCGACGTGGAGCTTCGCAAGGGAGAGAATAAGATCCGTATATCCGGCGTGACGTCACCGAAGGCGGCATTTGACTGCATAAGAATGGCAAGGAGAAAGTGATATGAGGAGAGATATTTTCATCGGATGGGACGCGATTGACGGCTCGTCCGTGACACAAGAGGACATAGACACGGCGTTTGCGCGGACAAAGAAACGAGCGGCACGGCTGGAGAAAGAGGCCGGACGACGCGGGGGCGGCTTGTGGCGCGTTGTCGCGGCGGTTTCCGCTGCGGCTGCGGCCGTCGCGCTCGGTGTCTTTGCCGGGATGCGTCTTTCCGCTCCCGAAACGGCGCCGGGGCAGTTCGAGATTGTCGCGGACTGCGGGCAGAGGAGCGACGTGCTTCTTCCGGACGGCAGCCGCATCAGGCTGAACTCAGCCAGCCGGGTGTCATACTCGACCGAATACGGAAAGACGAACAGGGACATCTCCCTTGAGGGGGAGGCTTTCTTTGAAGTCGCGAAGAATGCCGAACTTCCCTTCGTCGTCAGCACCGGGTGCATCAGCGTCGAGGCCCTCGGCACGAAGTTCAATGTCCGTTCTTACGGGGACGGGGACGAGACCGTGACGCTCGTGGAAGGCAAGGTTCTTACAACTGCCGGGGAAGCAGCGGCCGTGCTCCTTCCGCATCAGTGCGTCTCGTTCGACAGGACAACCGGGACACTCGGACAGCCACGCCCGACGGGGGCGTCATCCGAGGTGCCGTGGCTGTGCAATGAGGTCGCGTTCAACGACGACAGCCTGACCGCGGTCGCCGCCGAGATGGAACGTCTCTACAATATACGCATTGTCTTCGAGGATGAGGGCATAAGGAATTACCGCTACACAGGCGTGATTCCAAACACTTCGCTCAAGTCCATGCTCGGCCTGATTACCGAGACTTCCCCGGTGTCATGGACAATGGAGGGAAACACAGTGAAACTTTCGGGGCATGACCGGTAGCGTTCCGGGAAGCCGCGCATAATAAACAATAATAACCAAACAAAGCAATGCACCACAGATTGATGAAATGGGTATTGGCAATACTCGTCGCGACGGCCTTCGCAGTGCCGTCGTGGGGACAGCGTATCACTGTCTCCGTGAAGGACAGCCCTCTCTCGGAGGTTCTTCCTGTCGTTGAGAAACAGGGCGATTTCAAGTTCTTCTACAGCAGCGCACTTCCTGACCTGGACAGGAAGGTCAGCATCGATGTCAAGGACAAGCCGTTGAAGGCAGTTCTCGACGCTCTTTTTTCAGGAACGGCCATTTCGTATGAAATCAAGAATCCGAAACTTGTAGTACTTACCCCCCCCCAGCAGAGCAACGGAACTCCTGAGGCTCAGGCAAGGACTGTCAGCGGAACTGTCGTGGATTCGGACGGCATTCCGGTGATAGCGATGAGCGTCCTTGAGGAAGGGACTCAGAACGGCACGATGACCGACGCCGACGGAAAATACACGATTACCCTGACCGGGAAAGACCCGTCGCTGAGGTATGAGGCCCTGGGCTACAAGATTGTCACGGAAAAGGTTGCAGGGCGCGCCGTCATTAACGTGACCGCTGAGATTGAGGCAATAGCCCTTGACGCCGTCGTGGCCATCGGTTACGGAACGGCGAAAAAGCGCGACCTCACCACGGCCATATCCACCGTCTCCACCGAGGACATGAAGACCCGCCCGATTACCGACGCCGCAGGCTTCATACAGGGAAAGGTCGCCGGAGTCACAGCACAGCAGACAAGCGGACTTCCGGGCAGCGGAATGACCATCCGCGTGCGCGGAGCATCTTCCATAGCATCCAGCAACGACCCGCTCTATGTCGTTGACGGCGTGCCTGTCGGCGAGGGAAGCTACGCGATTGCCTACCTCTCCCCGTCGGACATCGAGTCTATGCAGATTCTCAAGGACGCATCCTCCGCTGCGATTTACGGTTCGCGTGCGGCCAACGGAGTGGTGCTGATTACCACCAAGGCGGGAAAGGCCGGCAAGGGAACGCAGATTTCGTTCAGCTCATACGTCGGACTCACGACCGTGGCACGGACATTCGAAGTCCTGAACCATGAACAGTACAAGGAACTCCTCGTTGACGAGGGACTCCAGTCGATAGTTGAGGAAATGCCGTACGGGATCAAGGACGAGACCGACTGGCAGAAGGAAACATACAGGAACGGTCTCGCGCAGAACTACCAGCTTTCAGTCTCCAACGCCACGGACAAGGCAAAGTACTATGCCAGCGCGGGCTACAGCGACGAGACGGGTGTCATCCGCTCCACCTACAGCCGCCGTTTCAACATGAAGGTCAACACCGAATGGAAGCTCTTCGACTGGCTCCGCTTCGGCACGGACCTGGCCTACTCAAACGGCCGCTCCAATGGCGTGACCACCGGACTGGGAGCGAACAACGGAGGCGTGGTCATTTCCGCCCTCTGTACGCCGACCTACGCCAAGATATGGGACGAGGACAATCCGGAACACTATTGGGAAAAGTTCTACGGACTGAGCGGATTCAACTCCCCGGTCGAGAACATCGCGCGGACGCAGGAGAACTTCTCGTCCTACGACCGTCTCATAGCATCGGGAGCGCTGACAGTTGACATCGTCAAGGGTCTCCGCTTCAAATCAACCGTCTCAATGGACCGCCGCTGGGGCCACGGCTACAGCTATCTCGACCCCGTCAGCACGGTGTTCGGCCGCAAGGCGAACGGCTCGGTGACTGACACCCGCAACGACGACAGGAGGATGATCTATGACAACATCCTGACTTACAACGGGCTTTGGAACGGGCACAGCCTTGAGGCCATGATCGGAACCTCCGCGACCACCTCCGATTACCAAGCACTCACGGCCGGCAAAACCTACCTCATGTCAGACAACAGCGTCTTCGGCCTCAACGCCGGAAATAAGCCCAAGGACGTCAGTCAGAGCTGGTCAAAGTGGTCGATAATGTCCTATCTCGGACGAATCTCCTACAACTACAGCAGCCGCTACTACCTCACCGCCAACTTCCGCGCCGATGGTTCTAGCAAACTTGCTCCTGGGCACAAATGGGGATTCTTCCCTTCAGTTTCAGCGGCATGGCGAATCAGCGGGGAGCCGTGGATGGAAGGCGTTTCCTGGATTGACGACCTGAAGCTCCGCGCGGGGTGGGGACAGCTCGGAAACCAGGCCGGCCTCGCGGACTACGCATGGGTGGAGAAATATTCTATCACCTACTATGACTATACCAAGTCGGAGTACGCTGATGCAATCCCGACCATAGGAGCCCTCAGCGCGATGGGCAACACCGACCTCACATGGGAGACCACCAACCAGGCGAACGTCGGAGTGGATTTCTCCCTGCTCGGAGGACGCCTGAACATGACTCTGGACGGCTACTACAAATACACCACCGACCTTCTTCTCAACGTGCCGCTTCCTTCCACGTCGAAAGTCGGCAGCATCTACCGAAACGAGGGAGAGATGTCCAACTGGGGAATTGAGTTCTCGCTGAATTCCGTCAATATAGACAAGAACGACTTCCGCTGGAACACGGACTTCAACATTTCGATGAACCGCAACAGGCTTGAGAGCCTCAGGCTTCAGAAGATCTACTACTTCGCCGGGACCTCCGACCAGCAGGGCAAGGAATCCGTCATCAGAATGGAGGAGGGACACCCGCTCTCGCAGTTCTACGGCTATGTCTCAAAGGGCGTCGATCCGCAGACCGGAAACATCGTCTATGAGGACAGGAACAACGACGGGCGCATCACAGACGCCGACAAGACATGGATAGGAGATGCTAACCCGGATTTCACCTTCGGCCTCACCAACACCCTCTCTTGGAAGGGGCTCAGCCTCTCGTTCCTCATCACCGGCTCCGTGGGCAACGACATCTACAACGCCTCCCGCGTCGAGCTTGTCAGCATGAACAACGGCTACAACCAGATTACCGATGTACTGCGTCGCTGGCGCAGCCCGGGCGATGTCACCGATATGCCGAAGGCCGGGGGAACGGACAACCTCAAGGTTTCGTCCCGTTTCGTGGAGGACGGCTCGTATGTGAAGCTCAAGAACATAACCCTTTCATACGACATACGCCACCCTGCCCTGCGCAAGGCCCACATCTCCAGCATAAGGCCATACATAACCTGCGGCAACGTGCTTACGCTCACGAAGTACAGCGGCTATGACCCGGAGGTCAGCGAATACACGGCCGCGACGAAGATGGGAGTCGACTGGGGCTCATATCCGAATGTAAAGACATTCATTTTCGGACTGAATGTGGAATTCTAAAAAACGGGAGAAAGAATAATCATGAAGAATATATATCGCATATCCGTAATGGCGGCCGCTGCACTGCTGGCGCTTTCCTGCCAGCTCGACCTGATGCCGATCACAGAATACGGAACGGAAAAGAAAGACGGGGGCGGCAGCGAGAATCCATACGAGCTTCGCGCCGACATAGAGGGGCTCCGCAACACCATGTACAACAGCTGGGTGCCGACCATCACCTTCGTCGGGACGCTCTACTATCAGGTGATGTCAGAATGCCGTCTCGACAATTCCTACAACGGCACGAACAACGCCAAACTGCTCGACATCGAGGCCAACAAGATAAGCCCGTCCAACGAGGACGTGGCCGTTACATGGACCCGATATTTCCAGCAGGTGAGCAATGCAAACACACTCATCAACTATGCGGACTCCGTGTTCGTGAAAGACGAGTCATGGAACGACGAACAGGAGAAGAACCGCTGGCAGGCCGAGGCATACTGCTTCCGCAGCTGGCTGTGGCTTCAGGCTACTTCCCTCTGGGGAGACATCCCGATGACCACCGTGGTACCGCCGTCAATCACGACTGAGAACGTGGAGGAAGTCTATCCGCTCTACTACCCTGAGGCCACGCCCGTCCTTGACGTTTACCGCAGGATCATCTCCGACCTGGAGTTTGCCTGCCAGTATGCTCCGGACACCGACCCGGCGAACAAGGCTGTCTATACCAAGGCCTTCGCGCACGGACTTCTGGCCCGCCTGTATGCCCGCGACACCGAGCTCCGCGACTGGAGCAAGGTCGCCGAGCACTGCGAGGAACTGGAGAAGTGCGGCTACACGCTCTCTCCGAAATACGATGACCTCTGGGGATTCAACGAGACCGAAGGCTTTAAGAACAACCCGGAAACCGTCTTTGAGCTTCAGAGCAACAAAAGCAATGGTGACCGTCTTTGCTACATGTACTACTACGACCAGTACAGCAACCGCACGAACTTCGGCTGGGCAAAATACCTCACGCCCTCCCGCAACCTGCTCGCCGCGTTTGAAAAGGCCGGGGACACGGAGAGGCTGAACTCGTCGGTAAAATACGACCAGTGCACCTGGTCTCTGTACTATCCCTCAAGCAACTATCCTTTCGCATACAAGGTCCGCACAAGGGCAAACAGCATCATCTTCATGCGCCTTGGCGAAATCTATCTTCTCCATGCCGAGGCTCTTGCCGCACAGGGAGACCTCAAGGGAGCGACGGACTATGTGAACAAAATCCGCGAGCGTGTGCACCTGAAGAAGATTGACACTCCGTCGGACTACGACACGATGCTCGGTCTCATCCTCGACGAGCGCCGTCTGGAACTGGCCTTCGAGGGCTTCCGCTTCTTCGACGTGGCCCGCTACGGCTGGGAGAAGGTGAAGGCAATCCATGACGCGATGCCGGAGGATGACCCGTATTGGCAGGCCCGCCGTCCGTTCGAGCAGACTGACCTGCTTCTTCCGATTCCTCAGGGCGAGATTGACAAGAACCCTAACCTCAGGCAGAATGCGGGATATTAGAAATCCCGGGATATGAAATATTAGAAATGCCTCGAAATGAGGACAATTCCGATAAATGAGAATGAGAAAAGCTGTATATATTGTTTCATTAATTTTTGTGCTGGCCGCCCTTCCCCTTTCGGCAAGAAAAGGGGAAGGCAGGTGGAGCCGTGAGAAGGCGGACGCATGGTATGCCGAGCAGGGATGGATTGTGGGATGCAACTATGTTCCCTCAACGGCGATAAACCAGATTGAGATGTGGCAGGAGAGCACATTCGACCCGCAGACCATCGACCGCGAGCTCGGATATGCCGAAGGACTCGGCTTCAACACCGTCCGCGTCTTTCTCTCGCATCTTGTCTATCTCGACGACCCAAAGGGATTCAAGTCGCGTTTTGACCACTTTCTTGACATCTGCGAAGGTCATGGCCTCCGGGTGATTGTCTCTTTCTGGACCAACGGCGGGAAATGCGTGAACCCCCATCTCGGCCCGCAGCCGGAAAGCGTTCCGGGGGTTCACAACTCGGGGTGGTGCATGGTTCCGGGAGCGGAATGGGTGAACGACCCGTCGACTTGGCCGAAGCTCGAAAAAATGGTCAAGGACATCCTGCGCAGCTACGGAAAGGACAGCCGCGTGCTGATGTGGTGTCTCTACAACGAGCCCGAGCATCACCGCCGTGGGGTCACGGATTCCGTGCCGCTTCTTGAGGCGACCTTCCGCTGGGCGAGGGAGGTGAACCCTTCGCAGCCGCTGACCTCACCGTTGTGGTCGTGGGTGGGCAACACGATAACCTCGCTTCCCGAAGTGTCGTTCGTTCTTGAGAACAGCGACGTCATCACTTTCCACGCCTACGACTCCCCGGCCTCGCTCGAACGCTACATAAAGCAGCTCCTGCCCTACCGCAGGCCGCTCGTCTGCACGGAGTTCCTCGCCCGGGGGAAGATGGACTCGACCTTCGAGGGCTCCTACCCGATATTCCGGAAATACAATGTCGGCGCGGTGAACTTCGGCCTTGTCGCCGGCAAGTGCAACTTCCACTATGACTGGAATGAGCTTGACCCCGAGGGGAACTCGATTCCATGGACAGAAGAGCCGAAGATCTGGTTTCACGACATATTCCGCCCGGACGGGACACCGTGGAGCGAGGAGGAAGTGGAATACATACGTAACTTCATAAAAAACAACAAATAACACAGAACTATGAAAAAGATTTTTTTGATTTTATCCGCGCTGACGGCAACGCTGGCGCTTTCCTGTCAGAAGACGCCGGACGTGCACATAACAGAAGGCGAGAAAGTGAAGACCGTGACGGCGGAGGCCCCCATGGGCTTCGTCTGGGGAGAGGACGACAAGATTGTCATAAACGGAATGAAGTCCTCGCTCACTGAACTTGACATGGAGGATTACACTCGTGCCTCGTTTTCATTCAATGTCGGCGTGGAGGTCCCGCACTGCGCCGTCTATCCGGTGTCGATGTACGACTCGTGGTCCAAGGAGGACAGGACTGCCCGCGTAGTGATTCCCGACTCCCAGACCTCGGACGGAAATACGATAAACCCGGAGACGAAGCTGATGCTCGGATACGGCGATGAGCTCGGAAAGGTCGTGATTTCTGATGCGATGGCGTATATACGCCTCACTCCGACCACGGGAGAGACGACATCCAACATCAGCGCCGTGAAGGTCAGTGACCCTGAGGGATATGCCGTCAGCGGCAAGTTCGACGCAGTGTTCTCCGAAGAGGGCATTTCCCTTGAGAACACGAAGCAGGACGGGAGCACGATAAGCGTCAGCTGCGGCGCGGCCGGAGCGGCTCTCGGCTCTGACATATTTTTCGCCGTTCCCGCAAAGACATACGCGGAGGGACTGCTGTTCGAAATTTACGACACGGACGGAAATGTTCAGGAGATGACTTACCCTTCTGAGGGCGAATTTGTCGCCGAGGCCGGGGAGACATACCCGGAGACGTTCGAATATAAGCCTAAGAGCATGCTCGACCAGGGCGAGATTCCGAACGCCGAAATCTGGAACATGTTCGCGACAAGAATCAGCAAGGGAAATGACTTCAGCGGAAAGACGCTCAAACTGACGGCGAACATTTCCGCAGACGACCTCAAGATTGCCGACGGAGTGTTCAACGGCAAGCTTGACGGAAACGGGAAGACAATCAGCCGCTCGGCGGCGACAAGGCCGCTGTTCCGCGAGCTCGGAGCGGACGCCGAAGTCACGAACCTTTCGCTGACGGGAGAATTTACATCACTTGACAAACCTTACGAGTACGGCAATGCCGCCCTTGCTCAGATAAACCTCGGAACTGTAAGTAACGTGTCAGCCAACTGTTCCGTCAATCTGAAGCTCGACGTCGTGCCGTCTTTACTCGGAGGCATCGTGGCACAGAACGGAGGAGTGATGGAGAACTGCACCAACGACGGGAATGTCACTCTTGAGGTAGCCGTGGGTGACCAGAATGGAAAGGATGTCGCCTGCGCCAACTTCGTAGGCGGGCTCGCGGCATACGGGCATACGGTCGTTGCGGAAACTGACGCAAACACCGGACTCTATTTCGCGAACGAGGAGTGCAGGGCCGGCAAGTTCATCGGCTGCGTGAATAACGGAAGCATAAGCATCAAGGCGACTTCAGGCACAAAGGCCCTTGGAGTTTCGACCTACGGCGGAATCTGCGGAATCGTCGAGCTTGACGGAGTCGTGTTCGAGAACTGCCGCAATACCGGGGCGATTTCACGAGTTTCCGACGGCGAGGGTTCAAGCTCCGGTTCGACCTGCGTTGGAGGAATACTCGGACGCTGCGCCGGAACATTCGTGAACGACTGGAAGGACAACGGTGCGCAGATTTGCATCAACGGCGGCAAGGGATACTCTCTGACGGTGACCGGATGCGAGAATTCGGGCGCCCTGCTCAGCAAATGCCGTCACAGCGGATGTCTCAACAACGGCAACTCCCCTGCCCGTCTGGACAATGTGGGAGGCATCGTCGGCGCGGCGGTAGGAAAGGATGACATCAAGGTGACTCTTTCCGGCTGCAAGAACACAGGCGAAATTACCGGAGGATGGGCGACTTCCGTGAACACGACGGTTCTCGGCGGAATCATCGGCATGGCGCAGAATGTCACCATGACGGACTGCGGCTCAAACGGAGCGATTTCAGCTCTGGACAACACCTGCGTCGGCGCTGCCGGAGGCTTTGCCGGATTCGTGTTCAAGGGAGTGAGCGTGAGCGGAGCAAGCAGTTGCGAGACGGCATTCAAGCTGGCCAAGCTCAACAAGGATTTGGCTATGCTCTGGGGATTCGCGTTCGGAAATGTCAAGGAGAACGCCACTGTCGATGGGGCGTCGTTCGGCTGCACCGCGAACATCGACGGCGCGGATCTCGAACTCTCGGCCGACAATTTCGGTGACTACATCTGCAACACCGGCAGCAAGGCCAAGCCGACCGTGACGAACTGCACTTGGAGCAAATAGGAACGACACAGATAAACATCCCTCCCCGTCCGCTGACAGCGGGTCGGGGAGGAAAAATAAAAACACTTAAGATACAAAATCATGGAAAACACTAAAATCTATTGCCCCCCCCAGGTATGGTGCGGAGAAGTGAGAACAGAACATGGATTCGCGACGTCAACGGGATCCGGATACAATCCCTCCGAAGGTACGGAAAACACGACCGCAGGCCCTTACATCGGTCTTTAGGCCACAAGTTCTTAACCATTAACCATTAAAACTATATGGATATGAAAATGAATTATGCCGCTGCGGCATTTGCACTTGCGGGACTGTGCGCCATCGCGTCCTGCAACAAGGAACAGATAGTGGAGGGACCGGTCGAGCCGTCGTCAGAAGAAGTTGAACTTCTCATCGCCGCCGGAGAGCCGGGGACAAAGACCACGTTCACCGACCCTGCGGCCGGGGACTACAGCGTGAAATGGGAAGACGAGACCGACAAGATAGGACTTTTCATCGCGGACAAGACCGTCAATGCCGAGGCCGGGCTTACAAGGAAAGATGGAAAGGCGTATTTCCTTTCCAATGTTTCGGGATATGAGGCCGGTAACACTCTCTACGCCTACTATCCGTATGCAGCCGCAGCCGAGGGAGAGACCGTGGCCGCGACCGCAGTAAAGTTGGAAATCCCTGCCGCGCAGACCCAGAAGAGCGGTTTTAACGGAAGCTATAACCCTATGGTGGCAGTCCCTGTCGAGCTGCCTGCGTCCGGCACTGCCCTTGAGGAGCCGCTCAAGTTCAGGCATCTCGGAGCCATGGTCGAGCTGAAGGTCAAGTCAGCCAAGGCTCACGTCGGCGAGAGCATCAAGTCCGTTTCCTTCACCGCGAAGGACGGAGGAAAGGTGGCCGGAGAGTTCTCTTTTGACATCACGAAGGTCACAGAGACCGAAGCGCTTGCCGAGTATGCCGGCTCGTCCGAGACAGTGACGGTCGCTCTTGAGACTCCGGTTGCGGTTTCGGCCGAGGGCGCGTCCGTGTTCATGACGGTCATCCCGGGCTCATACACCGGAGTCTTCACCGTCACGACGGCTGACAACACCTACTCGTATGTTTCAGGCTACGACTACAAACGGGCAAGCGTGACGCGCTACACCCTCGACCTTGACAATGCCAAGGAACTTGCAGGTGAAATCAGGACTGTGGCCGACTGGGAAGCCTTTGCAGCCGCTGTCAAAGCCGGCGCTGACTATTCCGGCAAGGTTGTCAGCCTCATCAACGACTTCTCTGCCGAGAACCTTTCTATTGCCACAGGCACATTCAACGGCACGTTCGCCGGCAACGGTCACACAATCACGCAGACCGCCGACACCCGTCCGCTCTTCGAGACTCTCGGGGAGAACGCCGAAGTCACGAACCTCTCGCTCGCGGGCGCGTTCGCAAGTTTTGAAAAGCCATACGAATGGGGCAACGCCGCTCTTGCGAAAGTCAATCTCGGCACTGTTTCCAATGTCACGGCGAACTGCCCGGCGAAGATCGAACTGACTGACGCGCCGTGTCTGTTCGGCAGCATTGTGGCTCAGAACGGAGGCACGCTGCAGAATTGCAGGAACGAGGGAGACGTTGACCTTACGATAAATATTACAAAGGTAAAAACCGAAACCAGGGAATTAGAGAAGAATGGTAACACAGTAACAGTATTTGTGGACAAAGGTGCTATAGCCAACCTTGGCGGAGGCATTGCCGCATATGGGCACACGATTGCGGGACTTTCCGATAAAACCGGCCTCTATTTCGCGAACGAGACGTGCAAAGCCGGCAAGTTCATCGGCTGCGAGAACAAGGGAAATATAACGATCAAAGGATTGGGTGAAGAAGGAGTAAAAGATAAATTTAATGGAACTGAAGGTCTATATGCATTGGGAGTTTCAACATACGGCGGAATCTGCGGAACGGTAGAGCTTGACGGTGTCGAATTTCAGAACTGCACTAACACCGGTTCGATTTCACGCGTCTCCGTTGATGAGGGTTCAGCACAAGGCTCGACCTGCGTGGGAGGAATACTCGGACGTTGTGCCGGAACATTTGGCACAGAGTGGGGAGACACCGGTGCCCAGATATGCATCAATGTAGGCAAGGGATACTCCCTGAAAATGACCGGATGCACAAATTCGGGGACACTGTTCAGCAGCTGCCGCCACTGGGGTGGTGTGGGGAGCGAAAACTCCGGCGCGAGACATGACAATGTCGGCGGAATTGTCGGCGCGGTGCTTGGAACCGACAACAATTCGTCTTCAATCAGCGGCTGCACCAATACGGGCACCGTTTCCGGCGGCTGGACTGCCAACAACGTGAACACCACCGTGCTCGGAGGCGTCGCCGGCCTTGCAAAGAACGTCAAGATTGAAGACTGCCAGTCTGCCGGCACCCTGAAGAATGGCGACGCTGCGAACTCATGCGTAGGCGCAGCCGGAGGGTTTGTCGCCTATGTCATAGAGAATGTCTCAGTGAATAAGGGCAGCTGCACAGCGACCTTCAATCTGAAGAAACTGAGCAACTCGAACCTCTACTGGGGACTCGCGTTCGGCAATGTCAAGGAAAGCGCAACCATTGGCAGCGCATCATTCGGCTGCGCGGCGAACATCGACGGGACGGCTCTCGAACTTTCGGCCGACAATTTCGGTAACTACATCTGCAACACCGGCAGCAATGCCAAGCCTACGGTGACAGGCTGCACTTGGAGCAAATAATTTGAACTACTATTCTGCCGTCCCGTGGACGAATCGCCGTGCGGGACGACAGAATTATTTTTGAAAACAGACAGACTATGGACAGTAAACGCATTTTGGGAATCGCGGCCTTGGCAATCCTCTTCGCCTCAGGCGCCGTCTCCTGCGACAAGACCCCGCAGGAACAGAGGGTGCCGGACAGGCCGGAGAAGACGACTAAGTCGGCATACATCTATGTGCAGGGACGTTCCCTCATGAAACCGGACAAGAAGACCTTTGAAATGAAGGGCGTGAACCTCGCCGGCTGGCTCAGCCCGGACGGTGAGCTGCTCGGCCTCAACAAGACCCGCGCCGAACGGGACATAAGCCTCATGCTTTGTCAGGTGACAGGCCCGAGGCGCGCGTCCGCCTTCTGGAAGGCCTACAAGGACGGCTTCGTGACGAAGGAGGACATCCTCTTCATCGCGAAAATCGGGGCGAACACTGTCCGTGTGCCGTTTGACTGGCGTCTTTTCTCCGAAGACGAGGACTTTATGGGACTGGCCTCAGAGCAGGACGGGTTCACGAGGCTCGACAATCTCATGGAATGGTGCCGCGAGGCGAAGCTCTATGTCATTCTCGCCATGCAGTCCGCTCCGGGCGGTCAGACGGGCGACTGGAGCGACAACGGCTGCGGCTACCCGTGGCTGCTCTCCGGCAAGGCGCAGCAGACAGAGTTCACGAAAATCTGGGGCGAGGTCGCAAAGAGGTACAAGGGAGAAAAGTTCCTCCTTGGGTATGAGATTATGGACGCCCCTCTTTATGAAGACGCGAAGTTCGACGACCTCCTGTCCAAAGTCGAGCCGCTCTGCCGCAAGACCGCCAAGGTCATCCGCGCAGCCGACAAGAATCATGTCATAATCCTCGACGGCATCCGGGGCGGACGGGACTTCAGCTGTTTCAGCGACTATGAGTTCGACGACAACATCCTCTATGCCGCCCACTATGACGGTTCCGGTGACTTTGCCTCGGCTCTCGACTCCTTCGTCCGTTTCCGCGAATATTCCACCGGTCTTCCTATGCTCCTGACTGCGGTAGGCCCCGTGTCGGACAGCGGACGCGCCTCAATGGAAGCCGAGAATGTCGGCTATGCGTTCACGCCGTACAAGGGCTACGAATCCTCCGGCGCCCTGCTGTCCTTCGGCCCGGTGGATAACTGGAAAATCGTGACGAGGTTCGCGGATTCGAGGCGCGTGACCTTCGACGACCTGCATGAATCGGGTAATTTTGACGTCAAGGCGGCCGCAGGGGCGGTGGCAGCCTTCCCGCAGGCGTGCGGGCTGTCCGAATGCCGCGTCAACAGGCAGGTAATGGGCGCCGCAGGCTTCAAGCAGTCAAAGTAGTGTTGAACAAAATATATTCGCAGAGCAAAATGAAAAAGACAGTTTTGGCATTTTTCGCCACAATCGCGGTGATTGCGGGAATATCCTCAAACACGGCGTACGCGCAGAACGGTTTTCTCAAAGTCAAGGGCAAGGACATCGTGAAGCCTGACGGGTCGAAGTTCTTCATCAAGGGGACGAACCTCGGGAACTGGCTGAACCCGGAGGGATATATGTTCGGATTCACCAAGACTAACTCCGCCTCGATGATTGACCGTATGTTCAAGGAACTTGTCGGTGAGGAATACACGGCGTCGTTCTGGAAAAAGTACAAGGACAACTACATAACCCGCGAGGACATCCGCTTCATCAAGAGCACCGGCGCGAACACCATCCGTCTTCCGCTGCACTACCGCCTCTTCACCGACGAGGACTACATGGGACTCACCTCGGAGCAGGACGGATTCAAGAGAATCGACGACGTGCTGGGCTGGTGCAACGAATTCGGGCTCTACCTCATCCTCGACATGCACTGCGCGCCGGGCGGACAGGGCGGCGGAAACGTCGATGACAGTTTCGGCTACCCGTGGCTGTTCGAGGATCCGGAGTGCCAGGACGAACTGGAGAAAATCTGGGTGAGCATCGCGGAGCGCTACAAGGACAATCCGCTCGTGCTCGGCTATGAACTGCTGAACGAACCCATCGAGCACCGCCCGGCGACCGACTCATGGGACGTCCTCTACTATCCGAAGCTCGAACCTCTCTACAAGAGGCTCACGGCCGCAATCCGTGCCGTTGACAAGAACCATATCATTATCCTCGGCGGGGCGAGGGGCAACACCGACTTCACGATGTTCACGGACTGGAAGTTCGACTCGAACCTGATGTACACCTGCCACTGCTACTTCAAGGACGCGCCTGAAAAGAGCGTGAAGTACCTTGTCGAATTCCGCGACAGAACCGGACTCCCGATGTTCGTCGGCGAGACGGGACACCTGACTATGGAGCAGCAGCTTGCGATGAGCAAGTATTTCATTGCCAACAATCTGGGCTACACCTACTGGCCATACAAGAAGATGAAGACCGGGGGCTCTTTCGTGAATTTCACACCGTCCTCAAGTTGGGACAGCGTGGTGAGCTTCTCCGAGGCGAACCGCAGCAGCTACCCGGCCATCCGCCGCGCCCGTCCGGACCAGAACACGGCAAAGAACGCCATGCAGTCGTTCCTTGAGCAGTGCAAGTTCTCAAACTGCAAACAGGATCAGAACTACATCAACTCGACGCTGATGAAATAGATATGAAAAACAACATTATCCGACTCATTCTTGCAGCAGCGGCCGTCTTATTTCTGCTGCCTTTGGCCGCCAATGCCCAAACGACTGGACTGCCCGAAGACAATCCGGTCGCCGCTCCGGAAGCCGTGGTGGTCTCCGGCAATGCGCGTTTCACGGTTCTCACCCCTCGCCTGCTGCGTCTGGAATGGTCGGAGGACGGCCGTTTCGAGGACAAGGCCACGCTCGGCGTCGTTAACCGCAGACTTGACGTGCCGAAGCTCAAGGTCAGAAAGTCGCGTAACAGGACGGTCATAGAGACGGACAGCCTGAGGCTTGTCTATTCCGGAAAGGGAAAGTTTGACTCCTCGAATCTTTCGGTGACGTTCAATATGCCCGAGGCAGGCGGCGGTTCGCACAGAGCCACTTGGCACCCGGGGATGGACGAGGGCGGCAACCTGCTCGGAACCTGCCGCACGCTTGACAGCTGCGACGGGGAAAAGACCATAGACCAGTTCGACAAGGGCGTGGTCTCCCGCGACGGATGGGCGGTGATTGACGAGTCGGAACGGCACCTGCTTAAACCTGTCGATGAGGACTGGAAGAGCTGGGTGGAAAATCGCGGAGACGGAGAGCGCATTGACTGGTATCTCTTTGCCTACGGCCATGACTACAAGGCTGCTGTCTCGGACTTCACGAAGATTTCCGGCAAGGTTCCCCTGCCGCCGAAATGGGCTTTCGGCTACTGGTGGAGCCGCTATTGGCAGTATTCGGACTATGAGCTGGTTGACCTTTGCCGGGAAATACGCTCCTATGGGATTCCGATTGATGTGATGATAATCGACATGGACTGGCACGAGGTGTTTTCGCTGAAAATCGGCGGTCCGACAGATGACTTCGGGGAGTCAATCGGATGGACCGGCTACACATGGCAGAAGCAGCTTTTCCCGTCGCCGGAGAACTGTCTGGCCGAACTCCACGGACTCGGTGTCAAGACCGCGCTGAACCTGCATTTCAATGAGGGGATACAGCCATTTGAAGAGCCCTACGGCCGCTTTGTCAAGGACTATCTTTCGCGAACTTCCGACTATGACGGGCCGAAAGATTATGTCTATGGCACGGAGTCCTACCATTATGCGGGAGTGAAGAAGCCTGCGGGAGAGGGAAAGGCCGGGCAGCCGGCGCCGGTCCCGCACAGAATGAGCCAGATGGAATGGGCCGACGCCTATTTCAATTCGGTCATCCATCCGCTTGAGGGCAAGGGAGTCGATTTCTGGTGGCAGGACTGGCAGCAGTGGAAGTACAGCCGCTACGTGCCCGGTCTGAGCAACACTTTCTGGGTGAACTGGTGCTTTTTCAACGACAAGGTGCGGCGCACTTCCCACATGGGGATTCAGGCACCGAGACCGATGATATACCATCGCTGGGGCGGCATAGGCAGCCACCGCTACCCCGTCGGCTTCTCCGGCGACACCTACGCCACCTGGAAAGTGCTCGGCTACCTTCCGAATTTCACAGCCACGGCCTCGAACGTGGCGTACGGCTACTGGGGACATGACATCGGAGGATTCAAGAAATATGAGGGGATGAAGGCCACCAATCCAGAGCTCTTCACGCGCTGGTTTCAGTACGGCGTGTTCACCCCTATCTTCAAGACGCACTCCACAAAGGATCCCGTGATTGAAAAGCATTTCTGGAAGTTCCCGGACTATTTCCCGGCCATGCGCGACGCCATCCGTCTGCGCTACAGCCTCTCACCATACATCTACACCGCCGCCCGCGAGGCATTCGACACGGGAATTTCAATCTGCCGCCCCCTCTACTACGACTCCCCGGAAGACCCTCGGGCATACTCCTTCACGCAGGAGTACATGTTCGGGGACAACATCCTCGCGACGGTCGTCTGTGAGCCGGCCGATAGCGTCACTGGGCTTGCCGCCCGTACAATGTGGTTTCCGGAAGGGTCTGACTGGTTCGACGTCGCTTCAGGCAAGACATTAAAGGGCGGTGTGACAGACACGCTCCATTACACAATAAACGAGAATCCGTGGTATGTCAGGGCCGGGGCCGTCATCCCGATGGCATCCGAGAAAATCACCTCCCTCCGGAGCGCGGACAACACTCTGCGGTTGTTCGTCGCCCCCGGTCACGGCAGCAGCACGGCAAAGGTCTATGAGGACGACGGCGGGACGCAGGCATATGTCTCAGAGTACGCCACAACGGTAATCAGCAAGCATTCCGACATTCACGGCACACACATCGAAGTCTCCCCGCGCACGGGACAGTTCCCCTCCGCCGCCACGTCCCGCCGCATCATAATCGAGCTCGCCAACTCATACGCGCCGTCTGAAGTGCTCTTCAACGGGGTGCCGGTCCGCTATTCGCGCTTCGCCGAGCGGGAGTCCTCGGGAAACGAGGCCTCTGCCGAGGCACTGTGGACCTACGACGGGGCGACCCTCAGCGTGAAGATATATCTTCCCGAAACCGATGTCAACGAACATCTCACGGTCGATTGCAGTTTCCCGGAATTTTCCCCTGAACAGATCGCGCTCCTCGACGGGGCGAAGGGACGCATCAACAGGATGCGAAAGTTCGCTCCTGAGGCAAAGATGGCGTTCGGCACCTATGTGGACCGCATCTGCAAGATGCCCGATTCTTTTCTGGCGATTCTCCAGTGCGGCAGCTTCATAACGGAAGACCCTAATAACGCCCCGGCCTTTCTCTCCGAATTTGACCCTCAGGCGGCGCTGGCAGACCTTGAGGCCATAGGAAAGCTGCCGCCCGATTTTCTCGTCCGTCTCCGCGCCCAATTGGAATTTTAATGCTAACTTTGCGCTTCATTGAAACACAAAGACATGACAATAGAATGCCCAAGTCCGCTGTGGAAGGATTACCAGCTCATCGACTGCGGAAATTTTGAGAAACTCGAACGGTTCGGAAAAATCGTGATGGCGCGTCCGGAGCCGAAGGCCCTTTGGGACAAATCCCTTGCGGACGAGGAATGGAACCGTCTGATGCACACGAGGTTCGCTCCCGGAGCCGGGTTCGGAAAGGCCGGGAAGGAGGACAGCGGCACATGGAAACGGATCAAGCGGATGGATGACCAGTGGTTCATCGGCTACGGCGGCTACGGGGCGGAGAACTGCGCCGGCATGGCGACTGAAATCACCGAGACGGGCATGAGGGCTGCAGCAGGCGATTCCATCGAGGACGACGCGCGGACGGCAACCGATGTCCTGCCGAGCGGCCCGTCGTTCCGGCTGCGTCTGGGGCTGACGTCGTTCAAGCACGTGGGAGTGTTCCCCGAGCAGGCTCCGAACTGGGAATACATCTATTCACACACAAAAGCCCTTGTGGAGAAGGCAAAGTCCGAGGGCCGGCCGACACCCAAGGTGCTGAACCTGTTCGCCTACACGGGCGCGGCATCGCTGGCGGCAAAGGCTGCCGGAGCGGACGTGACGCACCTCGACTCGGTGCGGCAGGTCGTGACATGGGCAAAGGGGAACATGGAGAACAGCGGTCTGGACAACATCCGCTGGGTGGTGGAGGACGCGCTCAAGTTCGCCCGCCGCGAGGCCAAGCGCGGCAATGTCTATCAGGGAATCATACTCGACCCGCCCGCCTACGGGCACGGACCGGACGG